>Ga0181379_1000209_pt1 | contig 30022 bp, 51 predicted proteins | sample 2SPOviralmetaG_FD_130115 | JGI IMG/M metagenome (GOLD analysis project Ga0181379, IMG submission 130115) | Marine viral communities from the oligotrophic San Pedro Time Series (SPOT) site, San Pedro Channel, CA, USA - 2 SPOT_SRF_2009-07-10 | ecosystem: Environmental > Aquatic > Marine > Strait... | reverse complement strand
TCCCAATCGCCGTAAGCCAACTCAGCGGCCAATTCGTAGGCGGCGTCTGCTTGTCGCTCGGCCTCGGCCTCGGCCTTCATCTCGCCGTGCCAGTAGTCGGCGGGCATCTGCTCGGCTTCGTCGGCTTGGGCGTCGTCCTCGTCTGCTGGCTCGGTGATGCCAAGCAGGGCGGTCACTTGCTCGTGAGCGGATTGAACGGCAGCGGCGAGGTCGTGAGCCCCGCCGTCGGTGTTTGCGAAGTCCCAAAGGGCTCCGTGCAGGGTTGAACGAAGGGACATGAGGGCGTGGTATTGCTTGCTAACGGCAACCACGAGGTCGTTCACCGAGGCGGGTTCTCCCGCAATAGGGCTGGTTGGGGTATGGTTTTGCTCCATGTAGTGAAGCAGGGCACTGAGGTATATAAGCCGTTAATCAACGACTAACTGAGGAAGTGTGTTGGTTAGTCGTTATGGGGGGAGTGGGGGAATTAGTCGCGACTAATTCTTATGGTAGCAGTAGCGTGGTTAGTCGGAATTTTTTAGTCGGGACTAATATGGGGGGTAAATCGTGGTTAGTCGGTTAGTCGGAATTGGGGTTAGTCGTTTTTACTTTTAGTTAGTCGGAAAAAGTTAGTCGGAAAAAGAAAAAGTTAGTCGGAAAAATATCCGACAAAAAAAATAATAGTTAGTCGGAAACATCCGAGGTTAGTCGTTCTCTCCCACCCCCCCGAAGGGGGGCGGGGTTAGTCGCATTCTGCTGCCGTTAGTCGCTCACTGGTGTGATGCATACATGGCACAGATTTCAGCAGCCCAGTCGGTCCACTTGATGATGAAGTCAAGGGGCTTAGTCTGCATCATGTGGAATTGGTCCTCAATGTATGAGGTCCACTGCTGGTCTCCGTGTAGGCGGTTATACGCTTCAAGGAAGGCATCTCCACCAGTCCATGCGAACGCATGTAGGGTTTGTCGGGCTTGTTGTTTGGTTATCATGTAGTTAAGGGTAGGGCTACCACCTATATAAGCCTTTAATCAACGACTAACCGCAACACAGGTTTGAATTGGTTTAATTAGTCGGGACTAATTTATATACAGTTTTTACGATAATTTACAATAAGTTAGTCGTTTTTGTGCGATTTGTGAGGGTTAGTCGCGACTAACAGTATCATTCACAGCACCACGGTTAGTCGTAATTCATAACCATGGTAGCAATAGTAGGGCATGGAAGGGATGCGAAATTATATTCCGACTAATCAAGCAACTGAAAGTCAAAAGGTTAGTCGTTTTTGTTTTTCCATCCCGACTAACAGTATCATCCGCAGTCATGCGGTTAGTCGTAATTTTTTTATGCGTTGTGTTTATGGGGGATAGGAAGGGTCGTGGTTTGGGATTCCGACTAACCGGCACACTGAGGCACGATATGTTAGTCGCGTATAACCTCCTCTAAAAATGCTTTTACGACTAACTTACACCGACTAACAGTATCACGAGCAGTATCACGGTTAGTCGCAATTTTTGCCCAAAAAAGACCAAGCATAGACCCCTTGGATTCCACAATTTTTATGCGACTAACCACATCACTGAGAGGCTAAAAATTAGTCGCGTATAACCTCCTCTAAAACAGACATTCCGACTAACTTGTGGCTAAGTGTTTTCGGGCTTTTCGTTTCCGACTAACTTTTGGTCTTGTCCCCAAAGTTTTTAGTCGCGACTAACTTTTCGCCCAAAAATTATTGACTACAAAAATGGTTTTGACTACAAAAAAATTAGTCGTGCCTAACTGTGTGGTGGCGGTGGCGACTAACCCTGATTCAGAGGTGTTTAATTAGTCGGTCCTAACTTCCGTCGGCGGCGAGGGGGTTAGTCGTTAGTGTGACGCTCGTGGTTAGTCGTTAGTCGTTAGTCGTTAGTGACGCTCGTAAAAACAGAATTGGGTTAGTCGTTAGTCGGTGGTGTTAGTCGTTAGTCGCATGGTTCCAAAAAACGCATCCCCAAACAAACAGGCCCGCAGTCCATCGGTTAGTCGTATTGGTGTGGTCAAAAAACTCCGAGGATAGACCCGAAGGTTTCCACCGCCGACCTCCCGACGAATCGTGATACTGAGAGCCAAAAAGTTAGTCGGTGGCATCCTGCTCTCCCTATATGTTGGAGACGCATGTCACGTCACGCAAGATGCTTGGTTAGTCGCCAATTAAATGCTTATATAGTAGTATAAATATGTAAATACAGAGGCGAAGAAAATGACCCGACAAACCCGAAGCAAGACAGACATGGTTTCCATGAAAGGCGTAAAGTGCGCCAAGTGTGGATGCCGAAAATTCCGACCATTAGCCAGCGGTTCAAATGGCAACTGTGTCCACTGTGGCACTTTTACAATCCTATGGGGTGCAATGTGATGACCGACGAATACCCTATGGTTGAAGCCTTCTCCCACCTCTCAACGGATGCGTTGGAGAACATGATTGAATGGCTCAACGACTACAACCACCCCTCGGCCATCGTTCTCGCCATCGTGCGTGAATCCGCCCGACTCGCCGTGATACAAAAAACGGAGGCGACCGAATGATGCGCCGATATTGGGACTCCTACCAAGTCACCCCCATCCCCACGCCGGAGCGACCGGTCACCCTGTGGTCGGGCGATTGGGACGCCGAGGGGAACCCCATCAACGAACACACCTTCACATCCACACGCGCCATGATGAAATGGATTCGGAGCCAACACCAAAACCGACACAAACTGTTCAAGACCGTTCGCGACCCCTGCGGCGCGTGGCTTGAGGTTCGTTCCTGCTACAATCCGAGGTGGTGTGAATGACATCAAACGCACACACATGTCCCTACTGCCAAAAGATGGTCGTCGGTGTTAGCAATCTGTATCTTCACATGGACTGGTGCGCCGGTCTTTTGGAACGCTACGAGAGGAGGACTCAACAATGAACCGACAATGCACCCACCCCACCCGATGCCGTCCCACCGAAGAGGTTTTGCGCCAAAAAAATCCAACGATGGCCGCCGTTCTCATGTGTGATTCATGTTGCTCGCAAGTGATTCGCACAATTCTCATGCAGGAGGCCGCACGATGAGGGGCGACGCGATTCCCTGCCGATTCTGTGGCGACCTTCAAATGCCTTACCTCGCCTTCAACACCTCCCGCACTCGCTGGCGGCTCGCGCTCCCGACCGACACCTGCCCGTCCTGCGCCAACGACGAGATGATTTTCCGTGAGGTGAGCCAACGATGACCGACCACTTTTCCAGCGAGCGCAACTGTTCCGAATGGCGCACAGAAGACCTGCTGAAATGCTACGGGTGCGGCGTAAGGTCAAATCAAACCGCCGTGTTTGTGGTTCCTCACGACCCCGACCCTTCAACATGGAAAATCAACCCCCCAACCCTGTGCCGAAAATGCAAGGAGGTTTTACCTTGAAAATAAAATGCGGCATCTGTCACGAGTGGGGTCTGTTCGGCGGTGTGATTCTTCATCCCAAAACCGGATGGCAGACCACGCGATGCACGACCTGTCGTGATGAGGTAGTAGTTAGTCGCCAATTAAAGACTTATAAACCCTCAACAACTTCCGAAAAACAGGAGGAAAAACAATGAACCTACCCAAAACCGAGACTTGCATGACCTGTTTCCGCCGACTTCCAAAACACAAAATGCGGAAGGATTTCGGGTATTGGTATTGCCATCAAAAAGGTGGCTACAAAAACGCGATTGAATGCCTCCATGTTGCCGATGACGAGGTGTTCGTATATCGCTATCACCGCTTCCCTTGGATTCAACCCGCCGACATAGTTTCTTTTGTTGAAAAAGAAATTGAGAAGGCTGGTCGGTGGCTGTCCGAAGGCGAATTGAATGACAAAGAATACCACGACCTCGTTCGGAGAATGAAGGAGGCGTTCGGAAGATGAGCGACCTCTATCAAAAAATGAAACGCCGCTCCGACAGATGGCGTGAATCCAACGACTGCACCGTTACGGCTTTGGCGATAGCCACGGGCAAAACCTACGAACAGGCTCACGGTGCGCTCGCCTTGCGTGGGCGTAACTTCCGCAAAGGAGTGAGCATGAGTGTGCTTTGGCTCGCCGCATCCGATTTAGGTTTTACCCAAAAAGAAGTTTACTGTCGGTTTTTTTCCGACCATGGTGATTACCTCTCATCCGATAAAGAGAAGGCCGCAAAATATCGCCGCTCCCGATGGGCCAAAGGAAAAACCATAAAATCCATCAAGCCACACCTTCCGAAGCGTGGCGCATATCTCATTGAAACCTCAGACCATATCCTGTGTGTGCGAGCGGGCGAAGTCCACGATTGGACGAGCGACCGCCGCCACCGCATCGTCAAAGTCCACCACATCACGAAGGCGGGGGTGTCTCGCAAAGAATGAGGTGGTGGTTAGTCGCTGAATAAATGCTTATATACCCCTTGCGACAATGGGTATATAGAGCCGGAGAAGGCGCAAAAAACCAACAAAGGAGGAAAAAATATGAAAAACAAAAACAGAGAAGAAGAAACCCCGCAGGTCTATGTGGCCTGTTTGGGATGCTACAACGAGGGCCGATTGCACGGCTCATGGGTTGATGCCGACCAATTGGAGGAACGGTGGGACTACGCAGAAGAACACGACCGCCAAGACAGGGCGGGCAACTTCAACAAATGCCCCCGACCATTCCATGACGAATGGGCCATCCACGACTACAACGGCGTGCCCAACTTGGGCGAACATCCCGACATCCCCTATCTCATCAAGGTGATGCGGTGCATTGAGGAACATGGCGAGCCGTTCTATGAATGGTTCAACCTTGACCCGCACAACATGAGCCACCACGACGACTTGAGCGAAGCGTTTCAAGATGCGTATTGTGGCGAATGGCACAGCCCCAAAGACTTCGCAGAACAGATGGCCGAGGATTGGGGTTTGCTTCCGTCAGCAGACGCGAAAAATCCGAACCCTCTCTTCCGATTCGTGGACTTTGAATGGTGGTGGACATCCGCCCTGCGCTTTGACTACGACTTCTCCAACGGCCATGTTTTCCGAGGTGATGTTTGAATGAGTATCAATCTTGACATCACCCAAGAATCCCGCTTCCGCAAGGAAGGCTCATGGGGTGCGACCCAATGGGAAACGGGCACTCTCCGAATCACCGCATGGGTCAACCGCGAAAAAATGCGTGGTGGGTTTGAAATTTACGATGTGGAAACCCGTGGGAATCGCGCCTACGCTGAGGGCTGTCTTGAATTTGACGGCTACTCCAACGATGACTATGGCGGAACCGGTGTTCTCATTGGTTATGATGGCGTCGGTATGCTTGACCTCCGCATCGTTGATTGGCTGGACGACCACGGACTGATTGACCGAAGCCCAAGTGATTATTTCCGTAAAAGAATTATCAAGGCGGCTGAAAAGGAGGTGAGCGAATGACTTGGATTCCACTTGACACCAACGCTCGCCGTGAGGGTAACCGCATCGGAAATCCCGCCGTTTGGAAAATCCGAGCGCACTACCAAACCCTCCGGTGCAACCGCAAAACCGACTCCTGTTCCCAATGGTTCAACCCTTGGACGCACAACTTCACGCGATGCCGATGCTCGGAGGTGAAAGAATGAGCAGAATTGACCTCGGACCCCGACGCGACATTGTGACCGAAGAACCCGACGAAAACGGTTGGTATGGTCCGTTTCACGACCCCGACTTCGCCCTGCGGGTTTTCGCCAAACTCCGCCGTCAGCAAGAACACCGTGGAAAGCCTCGCCTTCTCACGGGTCTTGGCGACGAAACAACATGGCTTAGAATGCCCGCTTCCGTGGTTGAAGAAGCAATTCGCCGTTCACCATTCACAAAATACCGAAACTGCAAAATGTCAACGAAATGGTGGTTTAGTGCCACCCGTTTCGGCGTTTCCGTGTGGCCGATGAAACACCGAGATGAAACGCTCAACAGTGAAAACAATTGGGGTGAAGAAGAGTGACCTGCTACGCCTACACCCCCGCCCCGACCTTCGCCCTCATCACCTACGGCATAGAAGCGGTATGGGAAGACGAATACCTTCACCGTAAAACAAATGCTGATGGCGAACCTGTGGAAACCTACACCTACCCCATCATTACGGAGGTGGGCGCATGACCCGCAAGATAGAACAGAGATTTTCGGAAATATGCGAGACGATGGAATACTTCTCAAGCGTGGCAAAAAAACCAGTGTGGTTCACCTACGACCAACTGTGGGACATCACAGCAAAATCCAACGGTTATCGTATGACTTCAAACTCCGGTTTTCCGAGCCGCCACCAATTCGGAGGGCTTGCGTCAAAATCACAAAGTATTGCCGTAAAAAGAAGTAGGGTGAAAATATTTCACGATTTGCCGAAATCCTCAGAAAACACGAGACTTGAGGTTCGCTACGCTTTCATTATCCCCACCATGGACGACACCGAAGGTGTTGAATACGGAGGTGTTCAGTAAAGGTGTGGGGTAGTAGTTAGTCGGGGATTAAACGCTTATATAGTAGTTAAATAATGTATATATGAAGCGGGAGAGACCCGCCGACAACCAAAACAAACAAACAAAACAAAAGGAGACAAAAAGTATGATAGCAAGTTATATGTTGATGGGCCAAGAGGCCGTAGGCGCAAACACCGATGAGGTGTTGAAGAATGCAGGGTTGGACTTTAGGGTGGAGCGTGAACCGCTTTACACCTCAAAGGGGCGTGAGGTTCGCTCAAAATTCCAACGGATTTTCCGACAGGACAACGATGTGACACTTGGGGTAGTAGGCCGCACCTATCACCCGATGCAAAACCACGACCTTCTCGGCATTGCTGACCGACTCGTGAACAAGCAAGACATCGCTTGGGACCGCATCGGCATGGTCGGTCAAGGCGAGAAGTTGTATGCTTCTTTCACGCTTCCCGATTCCTACCGGATTGACGGGTGGGACGATTTGGACCAATACATTTACCTCACAAATACCCACGACGGGACCGGTGCGGTCAAGTGTATTCCCGCCAATGTCCGGTTCGGTTGCACCAACCAATTCGCATACCATCGTAAGCAATTGGTAAAGGCGGGTATCAACCCTCGTGACCTCACGATTCGGCATTCTTCCAAGATGAATGAACGCATCAAACAATTTGAGAAGGCCATCGGCATTGTTGACATCCTCAACCAAAACTTCGCCAACCAAGCATCCGAGTTGATGAGCGTTGAGATGACGGAGGCCGACAAAGCCACCTACTACATTGACGCTCTCGGACTCACGACCGACGAGAAGTTGGTGGATGCTGACAACGAATGGGGTCTCAAGACTCGTGGCCTCAACACCTTCAATCACCTCAAGGAGTTGGAGAAGGCCAGCACCAACAACACCTCAGCGATGAGAGACACCGCTTGGCAATCATTCAATGTGGTCACAGAATTCATTGACCATGCTTGGGTTCACAACGCAAGCGGCACAGTCAACGCCAAGCGTGTGGAGTCATCCATTCTTGGAACAGGCGCACGACTCAAGGCCAAGGCTTGGGACAACATCTCAGCGAGGTTGGTAGCCTAAGCACGGTCAAGGTTCACCATGAATGACGGCCTCCCACGACGGATGCCCGACATGACGAACGACACAGATACTTTAGGAGGAAAAGAAAATGACAGATGCAATTTGGGAAAAATCAATCAACCAATACGGCGAAAAAGAACCCGACCCCGAAGGCTCGGTGTTCTTCCGTGTGTCCATCAAGGAAACGGTGACTCGCACCTACCTTACGACCGACCCCACGCTCAAGACGGCGAAGGCCGTCCGTGAACAATACGGAGACATGCACACGGACGATTGGCAAGAAATGGATGCCACCGATTGGGACGGTTCACGCATCAGCAAAATTGAGAAGGTGGTGTATTCCCCCTGCTCCCTCGGCCTACAATACCTCACGCCGCCCGCCGATTGGACGGAAGAATCGCACCCACAAATCCGATACCTCTCCGCTTCAACCATATTTGACGAACAACCCGCAGGTCGCGTAAGTGCGTTCAACAAAGACGCCATCCGCCGAAGGTATGTCCGATGCACCAACTACATTCACGGTAAAACCTCTCAAATCTGTCCGAAATGTGTGCGTCTCATCAGAGAAGGCTGGTCTGTCATCACCCCGCTCAAGAAGGAGGAATCCGAATGAGCGAACCGACCATTTGTTGCATCTGCTCAAAGCCTGTGGACATCCACTGCACTCCCGACGGTGTAGCGTATTGGACTACCGGACACAACGCCGCCCCTCTCGGTAAAGGCCGAGCCTGTGATTCATGCAATCAGCAGGTTATCGCCCACCGAATGCAACTTGCTATGTTTCGGAGGTTCCTTCAATGAGCGAGGTCGGTCCTCGTGATTTGACGCTGACTCGCCTTGAAGGTCTTGTCGCTGGTATCATCGGAAAAGAAGCCATCAACGACGGCATTTTTCTCACCGACCGCAAGGTTTGGGTGTCTAACCTCAACATGATTCGCGCTTCCTGTCCGACCTGCGGACAAGAGTTTGTCGGCCCCGACTACAATGTGTTCCACTTGCTGGCTACACACGACTACGGACACGCCAAGATGAACGAAATCGCCATGCGGAACGCTGAGATGGAGGACTACGACGACGAAGAGAGGGGAGGGACCATCGCATGAAGGTGTATTTGTATCATTTTTCCGAAGAAGCGACTAACCCCGTGTGGTATGCTGGTCTCGGAGTCCCGTTCAAATTGACAAGTGATTTTGAATTCGCAAAGTCTGTTGCTTATGACACGACAGCGACAAATATGCTCATCAAACAGTTGGAAAGGTATTACGACAAAACCTTTCACTACATTCCTTTAACCGACGCTATGCCAACACCGGACCTCCGATGTGACGCTTGTGGCTTTGGTTGGACTTGGAACGAACGCTACGCTTCAAGAGAAATGCTTAGTGACTCCACGAGGAACCATCTCAATCAAACCCACTTGGCGTCTCCGCTACGGAGAAGCGATGCACTTTCTTTTGCGAAAAAAATAAAGGGAGCGGAAATATGCAGAAACAACGACTGTCAAAAATATCTTTGCGGTGATTGTTCAAAGCAGGTCAAAAAAACGAAGGGCTGCGTTCTGTGTGTGCGTAAGAGGTGGCAATGATGCTGGTTAGTCAAGGATTAAAGACTTATATAGTATGTTCGCCCATCTCTTTGTATGGGCGGGAAGCCCAATGGAGGAATAAAAATGATGAAGAAAATTATTGACAAAATCAGCACACACCTACGCAAGCGCATGCACGACCAAGTTATCGCCGCCGCCCCGTGGTATGTGGGCGACCCATGCTACATCATCCCCGACCCCGATTGGCGGGAGTTTTGCGAATTGACTCTCACAGGTGTTGGAGGCGACAGGAAAGGAGGCGGTCATGTTGATTCTGTCATTGATTGGCACGGCCAAGAAATCACCATTTGGTCAAACGGTGGCGACGGCACATGGTCCTTCACCTACTTGGAGTCTGCCAACGGCAGAAAATCTTTCGGCGTTGACTCCGGCATGTTCTGTGTCATCAACCTCAACAAACTTCCCTCCCACGAAACCGAAATCAACGACGGCATCCTCTTTGAGACTGAGCCAAACCTGTATGTTGAGGACGGCATCGTGTTCATCAACGACGAACATGACGACCATCACATGACCTGTGATAACTGGCGTTGTGGCCGAACCATCGGCTCGGAAGAATACCTCTCATGCGGGAACGGTTGCTGTGAGGGTTGCGACTCCTGCGGCAAAGGTTGGGAGTGTGAGGAAGAATGAACAGAATGTTTTTGGGGAAAAGGTTTGATGGTGAACCCTGTCCTATCATGTCTGCTCATTACTTGTGCGACCAGCATGTAGTCAAACTCGCCGTGGAAGAAGTGCAAATGCTCACCTCGGCGTTGCTCAACAACGGCGCACCTGCCGACCTCATGCCTTACACCAAGCGAGGCACGATTCACAAGGGCGGCTACCGCAATCACCCGATGACGCGCTGGACGGGAGCGACCCGACAAAATTTCACATTCGCCTTGGCTCACGCTCAAGCCATCTGCGACCAATTCCGAATCCGCTACGGCAAAGAACATTTCGCTCAAAAGCAAATTGCGTGGATTCGTGATTGCCGAGTCACCGATGGGAAGCGCACATACGGACTCATCAACTACATCCCCCTGCACAATGAAATGACCGCCTTCCCTCGTTGCGTGAACCAATCACAAGGGCGCAACCTTGACCTGCTGGACGAATCAAATTACAGCACCGTTATGGCTTACCGAGAGTTTTATATCCGAGAAAAGAGAGGCTTTGCTAAGTGGACTAAGGGCGTTCCTGCGCCGAATTGGTGGTCGTCGGTTCATGGGGTGGAGGAATGAAAATGTGGGACGGTTTTGGAAGATGGCGTGGTCAACGACCCGTCAATAAATTGAAGGCAAAAGAATTGCTTGAATACATCAAGGAACAATTTTTCTCCACCTACGAGGGCGAATGGGAGGACATGCTCAAGGAAGCACACCTTGGCCTTTACCCCGATTATGACCCACATGAGGAAGTCGCCCTTATCACCGTTGTTGATGTTCGTTTGGAGGGTGAATTAGATGCCTAAGCCACGAATCAAGTTGAAGCAAACAATCATTGCTGTTCTCAAAGAGAATGACGACAGACCTCTCTCAGCCGAACAACTGATGGCTCTGTGTGAGCAAAGAATTGCTGCAAACTATTTACCTAAAAATAACAACGCCATGGGACAAATCATGCGTCAGTTGAAAGGTAGTGTTTCCGTAAAAACAACGAATCTTGTATCTAACCAAGGCAACAGTTATGTTTCAGCCGTTTATTCTCTTGAGTCAGAAGAAGTGTTCAATGAATGGCTTGAGAAGGTGTGTTGATGCGTTTAGGTTCTTGGTTATTCTGTCGCCCATCCGATTTGAAATGCACTTACTTCTATCCCTATTCTAAAAAAGGAAGGAACATGGTGTTTCAACCCTTCTTGGGTTTAGACACGCCGAGCGGTCCTATTTACCTACACGGTAAGCGTGCGCTGTGGTCGCTCTTTGATGCCCTGTTCCCCGACAACCCTATCCCACGCCCTGCTGTCAACGCTGACATGAAAGACGGGCAGGTAGGTATGAATATAGTCAATGGTTTTCTCAATGACGAAGATGCGTGGCCTCACCTTCGCCTTCAAGTGAGAACCGGAGATTGGAAAGACCATTTCGGACACCCGACCAAGGGGACATTCATTCTTTCTGCTTCTCCTGCTTCATCCGATTACGACACAACTCCTTCATTGTTGCTTTTCCAAAACACCACAAAGTCCTCCTACACAATCCCAATTACTATTCAGACAAAAACAAAACTGAGAACAATTCCCTCCGTCGTGATTCCTCTTGATGAAGATAATGATTTCAAGGTAATCATAACTGATGCAATAAACGGGAATCATCTAATATTTTCCATAATAGAAAAATCTAATTCCTGTTTCCGCCCTCAAAGAATGAAATCTTTTCCGGTTTCTGACATTACCGGACTGACTACCGACCTCAATCATCGTCTGTTCCATCTGTCTGTCGTGTGGGAAAATAAGTTTCTTTTCCCGCAAATGTCCCCACTTGATGCGGGGATGAGATTTTACGAGCGCGATGATTTAGAATTCCGTCGCTTCCAATCCCTTGATTGTTTTTCTTCTTTGGCATCCCTACAAAAAGAATAAACCGTGGGACTGTAAGCCTGTTGTCTAATTATTTTATTTCTTCATAGGTGTTTAGGTAAAGGCATTTCATATTGTAGTTACAATATTCTTTTACATCCCTATGAAACAAAAAAAGAATTGTGGGTTTCATGGGGCAGTGCATCGTTTTATTCTTTCAGCCGTTCCCGAATCAACTGAAACAATTCCTTTATAGCCCTACAAAGACAGCAATGGTTATGAGCGGTAAGAAATCAAACGCACGCCTTCTTGAAAGAGTATTTATGCTTGTGTCGCAAGTTGGTGAAATGAGGACTGACCGAATCCACGAGGCCTACGAAAGCACATACGGTAATGCACCACGACCCGCCAACATGACACAGAAATTACTTTCTTCGGGCCTCTTCAAACGCGTTGGCTGGTATGACCGTGTGGACGACTTGGTGATGAGAACCGAAAAGTCAAGCAAGCAGTTGGGTTTGCACAGCGCAAGATATGTTTGTGTAATCCAAACAAAAACCATGGAAGAAATAATTGACAAATACATCAGTGGGAAAACAACACCCCTTCGTCGTTTGGATAGTATGCCAGCATTTGTGCAGTATGCGGTCAAGGAGGCAGGTGGTTCCCAATGATTGAACAATACGGTTCTGCTGATTTTTACTTCAAGGACGGTAGCGAATCCTTCCGCCCCAAAAAAGTGATTGTGTATGTTGAAGGAGAATACGGTTTCATTCCTCTCATTGTGGGCAAGTCTCTTCAAGGGGAAAAGAAAGTCTCCGTGGAAATAGTATCACAACACCAATCCGTGGACGCATTCAACCAATTCCCGTCAATGCTCAACCCATCTTGGACGATGACACAGATTGACAAGAACACGGTCATGCTCTGTATTACAAACTGGCCCACCTTCAACATTGACTTGAATTCAAATCCCGAAATGTGGGGGGTCTCCTACCCGATGCTTCGTGATATTCTTTTTGGGCTAAAAGCACATGGTTGTGAATCTGTTGCGTTTTTGACATCTATGAACAACCAAGAACCCGAAGAGAAGCCCGAATTGATGGTCTATGATTTCATGGCAGTGTTGCCCCCAAAGGACTTGATTCTTGCCCCTCCTGCTTGGATTATGCCGTTCATAGCAAACCGTATGGGCTTTGCTTCCTCCGTCATCTGTATCACGCAGGATGAGGGGCAGTTTATTGATACACAGGCTTTGAAGTTGGTCAAGGAGTTTTTCATTGCCATGGGCTACAACTACGACCACGAAAAGGCTAAGAACACGATACAGACTGTCCGAAACATGGAGGCTGAGTTGAACAATTCTCGCTGGTCCTTGAGCGGTGACGAAAGTGAGGAGTGGGGTGTTTGACCGCAATCATTGACCGTCTCGTGCGTTTTGCGCAGGACAATTATTATGTTGATGTTGAGGACAAAATCCCCATTTTTGCTTGCTCCATCGGCGCACATATTTTTAACGCAATAAACAAGTGTAGCCGGTGTGATTTCCACCCTTTACATAACGCCGACTTCAACATCCCCAACTGTCCCCTTCGCCACGACAACGCTCCTATTTACACGCCGATGTCCCAACTCGCTGATACGCGCATTCACATCCTCATGCGTGGCGAGAAAGGTTCCGGTAAAAGTATGCTCATCAACATGTTTCTTTCCGAGGGAACAGGCATCCTTTACAGTCCTACTGCGTTCAACACAGGCGAAGGCTTCCGCACAATGATGGGTCCGAACAGCATCACTGAGGCTGGTATGTTTGGGTCGGTGGACGAAGATGGAAACATCATGGGTCGCCCTCTCGCTCGTGACATGTGTGGTGGCTTCCTTGGCTTTGAGGAATCGTCATCGCTTACCGACGCCAACAAAAAAGACCACAGCACCGACATGAAAAACCAACTACTGACTTCCCTTGACAACGGGCGAGTGCAGAAGGCCATGCGTAGTGGGTGGGTGCAATACAATACCCGTTATACTATGTGGGGCGGAACGCAGCCCTCCCGTCTTGAGATGGAGTCCGGTCTTGACCGACGCTTGTTCATCATTGACATTGAGATGTCGCCGGAGAAAGAGGCTCAATACAAACACGCTCAACACATGCAATCTAACATGACACGGGAGACTCGTGCTGCCCTCGCAAGTGAGGTCATCAACATCCGCAATTGGGTCAACACCCGTATGCTTGAGGCTATCTTTGACCCGCCGAGCGGTGTTCGTTTCAGCGATGAGTTGGGGCATTGGCTCAACCGTCCCGACCTGCGCTCCTTTGAGGCAGACCTTTTCCGCCGCCTTGCTATCGGTTATACTATGCTAAAAGAAACATGGGTAGGCAACGAGGTGTTGAACATTGAATTGGATGAGAAGTTGCTTGGCCTTCTTGAGTCTGCGTTAATGATGCGACGGTCTGTTATGGACTCCGACGCTCGCCTTATTCGTGATGCGTTTTGGATGCAAGACATCACCCGTTCAACTTTGCTCAAGGAAATCTCACGAATCATCACCAAGGGCGACTACACAGCAGCAAAGCGTTGGATTGACGACAACTTGCAGGGTCAACCGTGGTATGCTGAATATACTCCTAAAAATACGGGGCGTGGACGGAAGGGTGTCATGTGCCGTATCGGGCCGTTGACCGACCCAAGCCAAGCAAAACAAAAGTGGGGTGAATCCGATGAGAACAAGGCGTGAGATTGAACAACGGCTGGCTGGCGAAGGCAACGCTTTGACGATTGAAACCTTGCGTTGGGTGCTGAACACATCGGACTGTCCCATGTGCGGTATCGCCAACCGGAGGGACTTGGAAGTGGGCGTTCACACAGGAGAAATCACGGTTGCCTATCTTGAGGAAAAATACTCGTGGCCCGTTGGGACGGTTATGACCCACATGGACGAGCATGTTGACTATGACCCCGAAGAAGCGAAGCACATGGAGTCCATGCGCTACGAGAGCATCAACACGCTGGATGCCGCACAGGACATCGTGAGCCGCCTTCTTGGGTGGATTGATGAGTTGGAGGCTGTCAAGGATAGCGAAGGCGGTATCACCTCGGATTGGGTAGCGGATGCGGCCAAGTTGGTCGCACAAGCGAACACTTCTCTTCGGCTCGTTGGACAACTCAAGAAGGAGATAGGTGTTGACTCACAACTTCTTTTGGCACAAAAACAAATGGACGGGGTGATGGGTGTTCTTGTGAACACACTTCGCAACGAGCCACAACTACTTGACCAAATTGAGTTGCAGGTTGCCGCTTTGAAGCCGCCGACCCATGTTCAAGATGTTGATTGGGAGGTTTGATTTTGCCCCAAAAGAAATGGAGAAGTGGTTCAGCGAAAACCCTGTGGACGAGGCCGATTAAGAAGATTGAATACCCATTCCTCATCAAAGCCATGAAAGAAGATGGTCTCCATGCTGAGATAACCGATAAGGGCGTCGTTTGGTATTACGGTGAATACAAGGTTGTTCGGAAACACCTTCGTGATATGTGGGGAATCAGCGAGTATCAAATGAAATCTTTTGAAACACATATTTTGGAAACGAACCCGTTTGGTGGATATTATGAAGGGAATCATTATATTGACGGCTGATGAGCGAGCCTACAAAAAGGGTCATGTCATTGAGACGGCTGGACTCATTTACGCACCGACACGGCAGGACATTACATACATCGTTCACTTGAGAAGAATTACGGAAAAGGAAATCAAGAGGTGGATTGATGTTGTCGGTTATCGCTTGGTTTTTGTCGTTGAGAAGTTGCCAACGATTTCCTCTGCGACCAAGGAACAAATCATAATTGACAAATCCCTGCTGAAAGAGCAAACGAATCACAAGAGACAGATTGATGCTCTGCTACGCTGGTCGGACAGGCAACGGGTTCACCGAGCGTTCACGGGAATGCCGATACCGCTTGCCCTCTCATTTTTACGGGAAAACAAAAGGGACGATATGCGCCTGTGGCGGATGCTTGCCGATGTAGCGTTCACACTTCCCAACGAATACGCCGAGGCCGTCATGGTCTATGGAACCAAACCATCCCGCGCTGCCGTTAAGTGGCCGAAGAAAAAGAAAGCCGGTGATGAGCGACCAACGATGTTTCGCAAGTCCGATAAGTATTGGCGTGAAATTATCTCATCGGATGCCGAGGTTCGCAACGAGGTCCGTGAAGGCAATATTGATAACCTGCCGCGCACGCTGAAAAAGCGTCAAGAGAAGGTTTCCAAATGGTTGTGATGACTGCTTCGTTTTTTGCTATTTGTTATTATTGTGCCAAAAAGACATTGCAGTATCATTGTGTGCGGGACCAGTATCAACCGTCGGGTATGTCTCCACCCAAGGAAGGAGAACCTATGCCTCACGACATGAACGCGCTCATGTGGTATGACCTATGAATGTTCGGCACACTTATATTAAGTGCAAAGGTAAGCAGAAACATGAGCGCAACGAACAGTCGGATTCGGCGCGCTATCCTTGAGGTTCTTTGGGAACACGGTCCTTTGACCAAGGAAGAGGTTGCTGTCAAGTTGGGGGATTCCAAGGGCGTGCGACGAGTCCCCTCTCCACATTCTCTCTCTGCTCTCCTATGCAAGTCTCACAGCGTAATTATTGTTGGCAGAAAAGTAGTGGAGAATATTGTCGGAGTCAAGAGCAAACATGCCATGTATGATATTGACAGGGAAGTTGTCATTGACAAGGATGAAATCTTATACATCCGTGAACCCTCAACGATGAAGCCCAAGGAAAAGGCTGTCGCCCGCAAATGCTCTTGTGGTAGGACACGGGTTTTCCCTCCCGACAGTGATGAATGTTTATCGTGCCAAAGGCTTAGTTAGTCGGTGATTAAAGGCTTATATAGTATGCCGATAATCTGTATATATGGGCGAGACGAACAAGGCACAAACCATACCGCATGTTGAGTATGAGGTTTTCAAAGAGGTATTGAACAACATACCTCTTGACGACCTTTACGATGCTATGGTGGCTGACGAAACCAGCGAGAAGCGATTCAAGAGCGGGGCGGCAAATGTCGCTAAGTTGATTCGCAACCTCATGGTTCGTCGCCAACACCGTCTCCCCTACAACCACGAGGACTACAAACAAAAGGAGGAATGAATATGACATGGAAAGAATTGAGTGAAGCACTTTCGTTTGGTGGACACACCACACGCCGCAAGAAGCAAAAGGTCGTTGAATTGACCAAAGAAGAACACGATGCTTCGGTGCGAGAATTGAGCATGGGAGAAATGCGACAATTGATGCGAAGCATGAGCGAAGCAGACCAAACCCGCATTCACGAATTGCGTAAGGCTCTGCACAACACACCGAGCGAACATGGGCGAAAGGTGGGACACGATGGAACCACACTTTTTGACCACCGACAGGCATGGTGCGAAGCCATGATTGTTTTCTTTGACTACACGGGGGCGAGCGAATGACCGTCAAGCGAAGCCCATACCGTGTCGGACAGAAGTTGACTGTCCCACAATTCAAGGCACAAGCCCCACGATTTGACACCCGCTCATTCCCAACAGGCACAGGTGGTTTTGTCGTAAAGGAAATATACAAGACAGCACACAAGAGCGGTGGTTATCTGTTCACCGCAGAATCCGTTCGTCTTATTGATGGTGAGCGTATGAAGGCTACATGGATGGTCACTTTCCCTGCCTTCCGCCGCTCCACCGTCAAGACTCCCTACTTTACATCCCTTCGCTTTTGGAAGGGCGACACCCTCTCTAACGCCGACGATGAAAACCCTTTTATCCCTACATTGAAAGGCGACATCAACCAGCGAAGGAAACACACACCCGCTAACCGAAACGAGAAAATGGTGCTTGCAGACTTTTTGGAGGAATGAACATGAAAATATGGTATGTAATTGACAACGAAACAGGAAGGGAGATGCGATTCCCGTCGGAATTGGACTGCGCGTTCTTTATCTCTATGGTGCAAGACTTCTTTCCCGACCTCGCCAACGCACATAGTCTAACTTATTTTTACAAGGAGGCATGAACATGGACTACGATGCTTTTAGGACAATACTTGACGACCTCAAATATACGCAACGCCTTAGTAAGTATTCCTTCAAGGAGTTGTTGTTTAGTGATGCGACTGATGAATACCTTGATGGTAGGTGGGATATGTTTCGGGAAACACCTCTTTACTTCCTTTGGTCTTGTTCCTCCGACAAGTTGGCTTTGATTTGTGAATATGTCAGCCAACATCAAATTCTTGATAAGGAGGAATGAACATGAGCGATAGGTTAGGAAATTTCATCTCGGATAAGAATGTCAAGTGTCCCCGATGTCGCGACCCACATGGCGGATTCCATGTGAGAATCACGACCTACAAGGACATGAAAAACAAAATGACCTTCACTTGCCGCACATGCTCAAGCGATATTATCTTCAAGGTAGGAAGTGGACACCGATGATTCAGCGCGTCGCTCTTTATTTCACCGTAAAGGTTCTCCGTCAAAAGGGACTTCATCTCTGTCCCTTGTGCGACGGTCATGTTATTTCGGTGCAGGAGCCGACCTGTTTCTTTTGTGAACAAACAGCGAAGTGGGGGTTGTAAGATGGGTAAAATGACTGATGGGACTGACTGCTTGATTTGCGAACAGCAGAAGGATTGTGATTCCCCCGAACAACTTATTCTATGCTGCCGTGAATGCCGAAGTGAAGTGGCTTTTCTTTTGGCAGAAAACAAATATGATTTTTACTTTAGGAGAGATGTTCAATGAGTATGCTTGGTCGTGCGTTTTGGGCTATGCTCGGATTCGCCCGTGAACCCGACTTTACCAAGGAGGAAGAATGAATGAAAATCAGCAAAGGCAAATACACGATTAACTGTTCTCTATGTAGCCGAGTTATGGGCTATTCTGCGAGCAAGACCAAGGGAGCGGTTGTTTGGTGCTTTGATTGCGATAGGATGGTGGACCGCTGATGGTGTGGGCTACTGAATTCCGTCCGTCCCACCTTTCCGGTGTTGTCGGTCAAGACGCTATCGTTGCTGAGTTGACTCAAGTTGTTCTCGGTGAAATGCCGATGCAACACTACATTTTCTATTCTCCCGAAGCGGGAACAGGCAAGACCTCCGTGGCTCATGCTTTGGCTCAAGAGTTGGGTTGGCAAATCGTCGTGTTCAACGCTTCGTCCAAGCGGGAGCGGGGTATCGCGTTCGTTGAAGATACAATAATCCCCATGACCCGAAGTGGTATTAAGGAAAGAATATTCTTGCTTGACGAGGCAGACCAACTTACCGACGACGCACAATCAGCCTTGAAGGGTGTGATTGAGAATGCCGCAGGTTATTTTATTCTCACATGCAACCGCTTACCAAAGGTTTCTCGCTGGCTTCAATCCCGATGTCAAGTGCGAACCTTCCAACCTATCGCTCACGAAGATATGGTTAAGCAATTGACGAAAGTGGCCGTGGCGAAGTCTCCGGTGACCCGCATAAGGGAAATTGAAGTTATCGCAAAAGCACACGCTGGTGATTTGCGGAACGCCATCGGTGCGTTGCAGACTTACGCCAACTTGAAGCGTAGGGACGCTGAAATGTTCCTTGATAGTCTCACGGCTCCGTCCATTGACTTCAAGCGATTCCTCCGTCTTTGTTTCATTGAGAAAGCGTTTGAGGATGCTGTCAAATTGTTCACTGGCGAAGTCCGACATCAAGTCCGTGAATGTTTTTCTTTTGCCGTAAAAGGCAACGCCGGAACAGAATCAAAAATGCAGGTCATTGAAGCGGCAATCACCGCCGAGCGAGACTTGTTGAACGGTGTGGATGAGGAAGTGGTGCGCCATAACTTCATCCGTATGCTTGTTGGTGGAGGACAAGCATAAGCCTTATAACCCCACAAAAACACCCAAAAATACAACGAAGTGATACAATGGTTGCATACGAAGAAATGATGAAGAAGGTTGCCGCACAAACCAAAACGGACGAACAGACGCTATCAGCAAAGGCTGATGCCGTCCTTCTCCAAGAAGGTGCAGGTTGGGAAGCCGCAGGAAAAAACGAAGAACAACGCAAGACGCTGGCACTCCGAGTCGCCGCCCGACAACTCGTTGCTGAGAAAGCCAAGTTGAGCCGCAGTGGTGCAACTCTCTATGAAGGAATGTTCGTCAATGTCCCCCGTGAAAAGGATTGGGCTAAGATGGCTTACAACAAGACCAAGAAAACCCTCGCTGGCCTTGACACACAAGGACGATATGCGCTCATCTCTCAAGGTGCTGTCGTTCTTTACGAGAACAACCATGACGGCTCTTGGACCCGCCACGCCAACCCCTCTCTCCTCAACCGCCAGTCGTTTGAAGAGGATGTTTCGTCAACCGAAATCACCTCGGTTCCACCACGAAGTATGGAGTTGGATGCTAACACCATGTTCTCTTTAGTTTGGGACAAAAATAACACACACTTTGCCAATGGTAATTCCAACTTCAAGTATGGTGCAAATCGCCCACTTGAGGAACCCGACCGCTCGTGCCTGTTCATTGGTCGCAAGGCTGGTTCAAACGACGAACCCACGATTCATTCTTTCCGTTTCAACGGTGCTTTGGCTAAGGAGTCTTGGCCTACCTTTGTGACGGGAACCATCGGCATGAAGCCAGCCAACCGAGACGGTATGGCTTACGGCACGAAGGTCACTGCCTTTGCCCCCGATGCCAACCTCACGAGCATCTTCTCCGCCCCACCTCTCGCTGACTTGATGAGCGACAATGGACCAACAGGCATGGTTGTTGATTGGCTCGGTGAGACTCTTCTCCCTTCGCTCTCCGACTGCCACACCGCCTACGCCGCACTTGACGACAAGGCCAAGTGGGACACCACATTCGGTTCCGTTGTTGAAGTGGTTCACATTGACCCACGGGACAACGGTGGCTTCATCATCACCCTCGGAGACATGGACATCATGTCCGACGCCGCACCTGTGGAGTTGTATGTTTCTGCCAAGGAAGAAGGTGAAATTGACTTTGGTGTTGGTTCGGAATTGCTCGTCGTTGGTTCACCTTGGGTTTCTCGTGAAGGCGAGAACCGCTTCATGGTCAACGGCTGGTGGTGCATGAACGCCATCGCACCTCTCGCTGACACCGACTTCTCCGGCGACGGCGACGGTTGGGACGCTTGATTTGTTTAGGGGGAAAAGAAGTTGCATAACATTGTTAGCGGAAGCGATGCGCGAGAAGCGTTGTCCACGGCTGTTCGTCTGCTTGCAGACAGCGTGCGTGGCACACTTGGCCCAAACGCTCGGACAGTCCTTGTTCAGCACGAAGGACACCCTCCCTCCGTCCTTAACGACGGCGTGAAAATTGTTTCTGCCGTAAAATCAAATGACCCTGCCGTTCAAACATCCCTTGACCTCATCCGCCAAGTCGCCCTTGAAGCACAACAGGCATCGGGAGACGGGACGACCACGGCGACGATTCTTGCCGAGGCTTTGGTTGAAAATTACTCGCGCACCGAATCCGACCTGTCCGAAATGTCTTATTTTGTGAATACTGTTGAGAAAGAAATCAGCCGGATGAAGTGGGACATTGACCCTGTTGATGGTTTGGACGGTCTCCGAAGCGTTTCCACAATCGCCGCCAACAATGATGAATCCATTGGTGAGTTGATAACCGACATGTTCAGCGTTATCGGTGCTGATGGACTCGTCAATCTCAAGGTTGGTTCGGACGACCACACCACTTGGAGCCAAACAATCGGTTGTCAAATCCCGATGTGTTATGCTTCCCCGATGTTCTCCAACAATGACCGGAGAACCTTTGAGGCAGACAACCCACTTTTTATTATCACAAAAGAAACCATTGAGGACTTTGATGATTTGACCCCTGCTCTTGAGGTTGCGATTGAAAACAGTCGCCCTCTTATTATCGTGTGTCAAGACATCAAAGGCGTGGCCCTATCTAATTTAATCGCAAATGTAGTTGGTGGCGTTGTTCGTGCTTGTGCTTTGCGTATTCCTCGCACCGACGCCGATGAATGGTTTGACGACTTGAAGGCTTTGACGGGAGGAAAAATCCACTTTGAAAGCGAGAAGGGAACAGGAATCGCTAACGCTGTTGAAGGTGCTGGACACTTCGGTTCTGCCGAGCGTATCACCGTTGGACATGTGACAACAACCATCGTCGCTGGTGAAAGGACGCAGGTATTGGATGACCACCTTACCGGACTCATCACGCAAGCCGACGAAGCCGACCACCGATTTTCACGGGAAAAGTTATTGACGCGACATTCCCGACTCGCACGACGGATGGCGACAATTCACATCGGTGGGTTCAGTGAGGCTGAAATTCGTGAAACCCGTGAGCGGGTGGATGATGCTGTCAACGCTACTCGTCTTGCTATCAAGGGCGGTGTCGTTGTGGGTGCAGGTTGGACGCTTTACACTATCGCAAAGGGGATGGACCCTTCTTCTTTCTCGGATTCTCTCAAAGCACCCATGAAAACACTTCACGACAACATGTCCGATAAGAAAAGTCCTTTCAAATGGGGAGAAGAGTATTACCTCAATACCAAAACAGATGAAATGGAGCCGACCGAGGGTGCAACGGTGCTTGACCCTGCTCTTGTCGTCCTTAACTCATTGAAGGCGGCGGTATCTATCGCCCGTCTCGTCTTGACTACGGACACCATCATTCTCGCTGAACCGAAGGGGTTATAAGGCTACACAGGAAGGGAAGAACATGGCTTGGGGACAACAACAACAGAAGGCAGACAGCACACCACAGAAGGGTGGCTACGACAAAGAATACTACCGTAATATGTTCAAGAACAACACGGCACATTCTGTGCCTGTTCGCTTGGCCCTCGTTGCCAAAGAGAATTGTGGCAAGACCGGACTCGCTGTTTCCCTCATCCGTCAAGTGCGGGCAAATGGTAAAATTTATGTGTTTGACATTGACAACTCTGCACAGGCTACGCTTGAGGCCGCTTATCCCGACGATAAGGAAATCATCGTTCTCCCTCTGCTGGACGAGCGTGACGACTCTATTTACAATGAGGATGCGTCGGTCAACTACGCAAACCTCATTGACAAAATGAATTTCTATGTGAACATCGTCGCTGATGTCGCCAAAGAAGAAGATGTTGCTGGTATCATCATGGACGGCGGTTCAACCTTCCTCAAGTGGTGCGAACACGCCATGACCGATGTTCTCTTGCGTCGTGGTGTCATCAAGGAAGAAGGCGACTCCTTCAATCAAAAGGAATGGCGGACACGCAACCAACTGAACCGTGATGTTCTAACACGATTACATGGACTTCCTGTGCCATGTGTCGTCAATACTTTTCACCTAAAAGATGTGAGCAACTATGTGGATAATGGTTCCGGCGGAAAAGTCTTGATGAAGATTGGTGAACGCCCCGATTGGGACAAAGGCACTATGCGTCTTTTCTCCCAACAGATTTTCCTGTCTCGCTACATGAAGAAGGCCGATGCCGCCGCAGGTGTCAAGGCCGACCCTGCCCTCAAGAACCCCGATGATTGGGTCATCAAGGCCACCATTGAGGAAATCAAGGGCAAGCACATGGAACATGTGGGCGAGACTCACACCATCCTTTCTGTCGTCAAGGGCGATGTGAAGTGGGCGGGACTACCGTTTTTGAATTGGAAGTGATTTTTTGACCGAGACTTGGAAGGAAATGGAGAAAGCCCAAAAGAGGCTTTTGGATGAAATCAAGGAATTGAAATCACGAGTCGCAGACCTTGAAACCATCATTGACGAGATTCCCAACATCGGGAAGGTTTTCGGGGCTGTCAAGGAGTTGCAGGAACAACACGAAGCACCAGCGAACAAATTCACCCACTATATTGGAGGTTAATTTCATGGCAAAAACAAACATCAGCAACACCCGACTTAAGCGCATGTTGAACATCACCAAGCGCAAGCAGACCGTCAACGGCAAGCAACAGGCGCAGGTTGAATCCTGTGTATTAGTCTGTGAGGAAAACACCGCACGAATATGCAGCCTAACCCGCGACTTGACTGGACTCACCGAAGTCACCACTGCATGCGTTGGTGGCGGCTCCTTCCCCATTCCCGACATTGACCGTGTGCTTGGGGTTCTTGCTTTGCATGGAGAAAACCTCACTATTTCTTGGGAGGCTGGCAAGTTGCGCTTCAAGTCGGCTGGCAAACAAACCACACTTGATGCTTCTTTTGACGCAAAAGCATTTACTCACAGTCAAGAAAGCATCATGGATTTCATGGTCCGCTCGCAATCTCTCGCAGACAAAATCAACGCCAACATGGGAACATACACCTTAAGCGACGGAACCAAGCAACATTCGTTCTGTGCTTTTTCGGTAAATGTAGCCGACCTTTACGATGCTTGCCGATGCGACACCATCAACGGCCAACGCCTCAACCGCTACACCTTCAAGGTTGATTTGGAAGAAAGTCTTGATATTGAAATCACCGTTGGTGACCCGACGCTCGGACAAACGACCAGCATCATCACCGTTGAGAATCCGACGACACAACCGATTCATCCGGACTGTGCTTTCACTTGGGACTTTGACGGTGGCCTTGACGAATTGTTCAAGGGTTTTACCGGCAAAGCAACTTTGAATTTCTTTGACTTCCGTGAACACGGTCAAGGCATCCGTTTTTCCGTTTCCTTCGGCAACGGCGAATGGGCTTGGGCGGCAGGAATATTGAAGTGAACAACATGGGGGTTTGGTCAAGGTTTTGGTCCTAAAGATGCGAAGTCCTCCGACTGACCATAGGGGTTGTGCATTCCCCTTGCATCTTTACCCCGCCTGTTGTTTGAGGTTTTTATTATGACAGAAGCACAGAAGGTTAGGAATGGCACTATGAAGTTATTGAGCGACGAACAGGTTTCCCATCTTTTGGAGCGCATGGGTGACAGACCATCTATGCGTCGGGTGTATCTCAAGTTGGCTTGTCTCGCTGTTCTTCGTTATGACGCTAATGGAAGATATTTGAACGCTTCACAGATAGTGGCTTTAGCGGAAAAGTATTTGCCAAAAACCGTTGGTATGAGCGCACAACAGGTCGGGACTATTCTTGGGACTCTTTGTAGGATGAAAATTGTCAATCGTTCTTACGAAAGACCTCATACCTACTGGTGGAGGGATAAATGATGTGGTATGACTGTAAGTCTTGCGGTAAAAGAAAATACACATCATGGTCAAAAAGGAAGGGGCCGGTGAAGTGCGCTCGCTGTTGCCGCTTGGAAAGGGAGGGTCGTCTTGAGTCGCAGTCCCCGTAAATGCCTTCGTCGCTGCACGGGCTGTGGCGTGGAGAGAATGACATCTATGACTAACCACAAAGTAATGACCGCAGGTGTTAGGCGGCAGTGTGGGATATTTAGGGTGGCTGACCGTTAAGGTATCAATGGTTTTATATTGTATGCAGGTGTGGATATAACATGGTTGAAGTGGTTGACCCTAACAGCGGCGAATGGGTTCGTGTGTGCGATGCACAATTTACGGAATCCGGTTTCCAAAGACACGAAATCAACAGTGGAGACGGGGATGTTCTCGTCGTTGAAATCAAACACTTCATTAAACCGGCTAAACCACTGTATCACCGAAAGGAGTGGTTGGAGGAAGAATATATCGGTAAAAATAGAACGATGGCCGAGATTGCAGGACAATTCGGGATTACACCGATGAGTATTCACCAATGGCTCGTCAAGCATAACATTCCAACAAGAGGCCGTGGACGACGAGCGTGAAACCCTTATAAACCTACACGGTAAGGGTCATTTATGATTGTGGAGCAAGTAGGACGCAACGATGTGTTGGTTCGTTATCGTGATGCCAACAACAACCGACAACAAACGGCAATCAAAGACAGACTTCCCTATCTCTATCTTCGTGATGAAGATGCACAGTTTGTTCACGAGCAGAAGGAGTCGGGCTACACAGGCGTTTTCGGTGAACCTTTGACGAAGGTCACTTGTTATACGACGGACGCTGTTCGCAACATTGCTAAGACCGGTCTTTCATGGGAAGGGAACATCCCGTTCACGAATCAAGTGTTGACGGCTCGTGTGAAGGGTGGCGACAAACCCTTTCCTTCCTACAAACATCGCGTTTGGTATCTTGACGGCGAATGGAAAACAGATAGCGGTCAAATCACGATGCTTACGGTCTATGATAATTTTACCGAAAATCTGTATTCTTGGGCGGTTCTGCCTAATGGTGTTGCGTTGAATGCTGAACAAACAGGCAAGAAAGACTTCCTGTTTGATGCCAACGGAAACAGATATGATTACGATACTCCTGTTCTTCTTTTCAACACGGAAGCCGAATTGCTTACCCACTTCACGGCGTTTATGCGAAAGCAAGACCCCGACATCATCACCGGCTGGTATGTCGCTGGTGCAGACTTGAAGCAAATCGTTGAGCGGTGCAACAAAGTGGGCGTTCGTGCGTCTAACATGTCGCCTCTCAACCGCATTCGCTACGACTTCGGTGATTGGGCGCAACCCATCGTCGGACGGAATGTCATTGACTTGCGCCTCGCTTTCCCTAAGTTGTGGGAGTTGAAGAATGGCAAGTTGCCAAATTACAAATTGGGTGATGTTGCTTGGGAATGTTTAGGGGAAAAGAAAACCGAATTGTCCGACGGACACGACACCTACTACAGCGACCCAATTCTTTACCTTGAATACAACCGACAGGATGTGCGCTTGCTTCCTCGTTTGAACAGACTCGTCAACGCTTTGGAGTATTTTATTGCGGTCCAACATATCTCTCAATGTGAAATCCGTAGCACCCCGTTCATCACGCAGGTCTTTACCTGCCTTGCTTTGGGCGACCCCGATTTCAAGAAACAAATCCCTTCCAAACCAATGTTTGACAAGGTGAATTATGACGGCGCAATCGTCATGGACGGAGAGAAGGGTATTTACCAAAACATCGGTATTTTTGATGTAAAAGCAATGTATCACAGCAACGCTGACCTCCACAATATCTCATGGGACACGCTTTCTCACGGCGGTAAGGACTGTGGGAATGGGACTCGGTTCTCACAGGAGAAGAAGGGGTTGTTGGTGCGACAGATGGACAACATGACGGTTCTCCGTGACCACTACAAGCAACTGATGAAGGATGCTACAACGGACGAAGAACGGGTGCGCTATGACGCCCTGCAATACGCCACGAAGTCTCTCGTCGCATCCATGTATGGCGTTGCTGGCGATTCCAAGTATGGGCTGTATCACCCCGACATCGCCGCCGCAATCACTTTTACCTCAAGACAAACCTTGCTCAAGTTGAAGGAAGTTGCCGAGGACTTAGGACATCCTGTGGTCTATGGACACACCGACTCGGTGATGTGTAGGGTTAGGAATCCCGACGATGGCGAAATCTCGCTCCACGAAATAAACGCTCGGATGCACCCCATCATCGTGCAATTTGAGAAGTGGTCGTCGTCATTCATCCTCATGGAGAAGAACCGCTACGCTGGTCTCGTGTGTTGGACGGACGGGGAAAGCCATCAACCCAAGCGGTATGTGAAGGGTATTGAGTTGAAGCAAAACCGGATGCCTCCCGTGATGAAGGACGCTATGGGTAAAGTCATTGACGGCATCCTCGGCGGTTATCACGAAGAACAAGTCACATCCCCGTTGGTTAAACTGATTGATGAAATAATTGCGGGAAAAACAAACGACATGGATTTGTGTATGAAAGGTAAGTTGGCTAAGAATCTCAACGAATACCGAAGTGTTAGTGGTTCTGCTGCTGGCGCACAGTGGGCCAACAGGACACTCGGAAAGGGTTATCGTGCCAACGATTATTTCCTTGTGGCTATTGACCCCAAGGGACAATACCTCGCCTTTGACGACCCGTCGGAGATTGAGGGTATCGCTGAAATTGGTTATCGCACAATGGTTGAAAGATTTATTGTCAAGAAGGTTTTACCTTATTACGAAGTTGCGAAGTGGGATATTACCCCCCTGTATCGCGCTGTTGAAGGCAAATCACGGATGGCTTGGTTATGAGATTGTTTGAAGGCGACTGTTTGAGTGTGTTGAAGGGACTTCCCGACGACTCGGTGGATAGCATCGTCACCGACCCTCCATACGGACTTTCTTTTATGGGAAAGAAATGGGACTACGATGTTCCCTCGGTTGAGGTGTGGCGTGAATGCCTTCGTGTGTTAAAGCCCGGAGGACACCTACTGGCCTTCGCTGGCTCTCGCACTTATCACCGCCTCGTCATCAATGTTGAGGACGCTGGCTTTGAGATTCGTGACCAAATCATGTGGGTGTATGGGTCGGGCTTCCCGAAGTCGCACAACATAGGCCACAAGGCCGAGGAATGGCAAGGGTGGGGTTCAGCCCTCAAACCCTCCCATGAGCCTATCGTAGTCGCTCGTAAGCCCCTTATTGGCACACTTGTTGCGAATGTGCTTGAACACGGCACAGGCGGCTTGAACATTGACGCTTGCCGAGCAGAAGGCGGTCGCTTCCCCGCTAATTTTATTCACGATGGCTCGGATGAAGTCGTGAGCCTGTTTCCCGAATCCAACGGCGGTGCGGCCCCTGCAAGAACACTTACCCCCGCAGGGCAACACTACGAAGGCGGATGGGGCAACATGACGCGTGAATCACGGATTGAGTATGGCAACGGTTCTGCCGCACGATTCTTTTACTGCGCTAAAGCGAGCAAGTCCGAGCGCAACGCTGGACTTGAAGCGTTTGAAGACAAGAAGTCCCAACACAACGCAGGTGGTATTGGGAGAAAAGTAAGTGTGGAGAAGCGACTTGAGCAGGGCAAGGAGAACGCCCCGATGATGAAGAATATCCATCCTACCGTCAAGCCTGTGGACTTGATGAAATACCTTTGTCGCTTGGTCACGCCACCGGAAGGTGTTGTGCTTGACCCATTCATGGGAAGCGGGACTACGGGCATAGCCGCTAAGATTGAAGGTTTTAATTTTATCGGAATAGAAATGGATAGGGAATATCTCGCCATAGCAGAAGCCCGAATAGGACATTGGGTTGAAGAGGCGGAGGCTACCTACAAGACCCTACACAACTGGCTTTAGTCAAGTTTATATTGTGTGCAGGTATGGAAGGAGTTGAAGGGCCATGAACGGTGTGCGACCACAGAAGAAATTGAGCCAAAACCAACTTACTCAATCGCTGGTTGAGTTGTCGTCTCGCGTTCACGCTTTGTCAATGGCTACTGCCAACGACATGCAACGAACCAACATACTTCTCTTCACTTTGTTGAAGGAGTTGGGTAAGGTTGATGAGGTCAAATGCGAGTCATGTGATGTTATCAATCTCCGACCAATCATGGAAGGTATTGAGGTAAATCCAATGTGTGTTGAATGTGGCGCACGAATTGACCCACTACCCGAAGAAGCGTTCAAGGGTGAGATGTTGGACGACTCAGAGGAATAATTTAAACGACAAAAGTAATGTGGTGTTATCATGCGATTCATTGTAGGTTCAAGCGAAGTCTCCGAAGTTGAAACCGCCGTTAGCGAACACGGTGGTGATTCGGTTTATTGGCTAACCGATAGCACCAATGAGCGAGCGGCCATGGCCGCTGGCCTTCCCCGAAACCACATCCTCTCAATTCAAAATCTCCAAAGCATGAAGAATGCTCTTGAGGTTCTTGGTGAAGGATGGAGCGAATACAGCGCAAAACCAGCCGCCAAGCCAAAAGCCAAGAAATCGGCCAAAAAGGGCGAAGAGTAAGCCTTATAAGCCTTCAAACCTATGGTAAAACATGGGCGAGACTAAGCGCACTTCAACATACGACCCGACTAAGGTCACGAAAGATTTGGTTCTTCGCGTGAGCAAGTCGTCATACAACAACTACGCCATGTGTCCCCGCCAATACTGGTGGAACAAAATCGCCCTGCCCGACATGGACATTCCTTCCAGCGAGGCCGCTATCCGTGGGACAGCCATTCACCAAGTCATGGAGGACGGACTTCGTGAGGTTTCCGAGGATAAGAAGGCAAACATTGTTCACCAAATCAACAGCGATTTGTCCGTTGTTTTTGACCGACACGCTATCGCCCAAGGTGTGCAAACCGAGGCTGGCGTGGACGCCATGCGTGAAATCCTTGAAGCGATTGCCGAGGAATGGGGACACATTGAGATTGTGGAGTTGGAGGATAAGCATGTTCACCCCTACACAATCAGCGTCTTGACCGACGATGGGGAAATCCACTATCCTGTTGAGTTGGTGGGTATGATTGACGGTGTGTTCCGACACCCCGATGGACACCTTGTCGTCGTTGAGTTGAAGACGGGCAACGCCAACCAAAGCAAACTTTCACGGACTCGTGGCGAGTTGTGCTTTTACCGCAAATTGCTTATGCTCAAGGGCTACGATGA
>Ga0181379_1000208_pt1 | contig 30069 bp, 17 predicted proteins | sample 2SPOviralmetaG_FD_130115 | JGI IMG/M metagenome (GOLD analysis project Ga0181379, IMG submission 130115) | Marine viral communities from the oligotrophic San Pedro Time Series (SPOT) site, San Pedro Channel, CA, USA - 2 SPOT_SRF_2009-07-10 | ecosystem: Environmental > Aquatic > Marine > Strait... | reverse complement strand
ATCCAAAGAGCTCTTGCAACAATAAGAAGAATAAAATCACTAGCAAGCAATGCAATTGAGACTGCAAATAGCATTTTAGCAAACGTACAGAACATTACAAATCAAATTGCTGGTGCTGTTGCATCCATGTTTAAGATGATTGTTGGTAAGATGAGAGGATTTGTTCTCAATAAAATCAATGCTGGTCTTAAAGATGTTGGAGAGTTGTTACCACCAAATTTGAGACAAATATTCTCTGGAGGTGCATCTACAACTACCGATACTCTTGCTTGCGTGTTCCAAAAAGTTATGGACACACTCTTTCAGATGGCAAAGGGTATGTTTGAGCAGTTGATTGATAATTATGTGATGGCACCGATGTGTGCTGCCGAGAAGATGGTTGGTGATATGATTGGAAATATTCTGGGTGAAATCACTGGTGCTGTTACTGGTGCGGTAAGTGGTATCGCTGGTTTGGTTGGGCAAGGAGCATCAATAGTAGGTCAGGCATTATCTGTTCTCGATATTATTCAAGGTCTTCTCAATTTCTTAAAATGTGATGCTACTCCAAACTGTGAGTATAAAGATGAGTGGAGTTTTTGGGATGGATCTGGTGAGGCAGCAGCTGTCTCTGATTTCCTTGGACAAAAAATGGATGAACTATCCAAAGGAATTCCTGGAGAACCAGGTCCAGAATGTAATACATCTCAACTACCTTGTGGTCCTCCTAGTATTTCTTTCAGTGGTGGAGGTGGTCAAGGTCTCTCTGCTAATCTAATGACCATTGGTGGTCAGATTATGGGTGTTGATTTTAATAGTTTTGGTAGTGGGTATACTTATACACCAACAATTAATATCACAGATGCTTGTGGTAATGGGGGTGGATATAAGATTGATCTCATTACTAATGATGCAAATAATCCAGATAGTCCAGCAGATACATCTTTAAAACAAGGTGATGATATTCAAATTATTGGTGCTATTGTAGTTCAACCTGGAAATGGATTCTTAGATACACCAGATGGTTCCACAAATATTAGTAAACCAGAAGAATCAATTCTTAGAGATGAAAATGGTAAATGGGAAGTTAAAAAACCCAATGATGTAGTTGAGATACCTTACAAGGAAGAAGAATATGATCGTTGCCCCAATATTGCATTACCAGTAGATACAGAAGTCGAAGTATTTGATCCAAGTGGAAATGTAATTCAAGTTCTTACTGGTCAAGGACCAACAAATCCTATTCCAATGTGTAATGGTGGGTCATTTACAGTTCCAACTCCTCCAAATACATTTGAAAGTGAACTAGGTCCTGCAGATTTTACTGGAACTGCACCTACAGATCCCGAAATTAATTCTCCGTATATTAACATTACAAATGGTACTGGTAACTGGGAAGGATTTACTGGTGAAGATGTTAGAGAAGGTGATAAAGGAATTTGGGATGGTGCTGAATGGAGACTTATAAAAGGACCACGTGATAAGAGACCTATCAGTGGTGGTGATAGAGTAGATATTATACTAGATGCGGTGTATATTTACAATCCTGGATTTAATTATAAGCAGGGTGATGTCATTGTAGTTGAAGGTGGTGGAGAAATTGTTAATGGTAATGTTAATGGTAATGTTAATGGTAGCAAGAGAAAGTCAGATACTGGTCTAAAATTGATTCCAGTCTTTAATGATATTGGACAACTTATTGATGTTGTAATTCAAGATCCTGGTTCCACTTTCAGTTCCTATCCAGACATCTACATAAAATCAACTTCGGGTATTAATGCAATAATCTTGCCAGTCTTTAAGAAGAGAACTGATGAAGATCCTGATGATAATGCAAGAACTCTTTCTGGCAACAGAATTATTACCGTTGATGATTGTATTGGTAGATTGATTATTGGTTATGTAAATGGTCAACCATATTATGGGTCATATCATAAGCATAAGGGAAGGAAAATGGTTGGAAAATTCCATAGTCCAATCAATCATGCATACATTTATGATACTCCAGAAGAAAGTTTAAGGGATTCATATGCAAAATCAACTTCAGAAGTTAAAAATTATACTCCACAAATTCCTGTCGATGAAGAACAAGAATCTCCTGAAGGCGTAGTTGTAGATGAACCACCCACACCAACACCCACAACAACTACTACAGTTGCACAACCAACACCTACACCTCTCCCCACAACCATACCGACACCTAGACCTACTCCACCACCATCTGGTGGTTCTGGGTATAGTAGTGGAGGAAGTGGTGGATCTGGTTACTAAATACAAATAAAATTATAATATGTCAGACTCAAAAGCATTAAGGCATTTTCAGGTAAGAAAACAAAACCCTCAAGGTGATTTGTTACTTGGAACTCAATGTGCTGATGGTGTAATTACTGGATGTGGATTTGAAGCTTTTCATCCATTGCATTATCTACATATGGATAATGATGGAAATAGAGCAGGATGGACTTCTTTAAGAAATCCTGGTGTGTTTCAGGTAAAGTGTGGTGATACTGTAAATGGTACAGAACCTGGAATCGATATTCATTGCCTTAACGGTGACATAAACTTGACAGCAGACAATGGTCGTATTAGACTGGTTGCTAGGGATATTGATATTCTAGCAAATGGTGAGACCACTGGAAGAGGTCATGTTAAAATAGAAGCAAACCAAGATATCAAACTCAAATGTGATGGATCTTTTGATTTAAAAGCAGAAGTAGGATATAGACTTTTTACACCAAACGTTGCAAAAATTGTAGCAAATACTGAAATGAAAATTGTATCAAACTTTATCAAAGGACTAACATGTGCCTCTTCCAAACTAATCGGTAAAACAGATCCTTTGAATGTCACAGATTTCACAACACTATCATCTTACGTTTAAATAATTATGGCATGGTCAGTCGATGATTTAACTATTCAACATCAACTCAACGTTGGTCTAGGTGTCGTTCCATTTTTTGGACTTGGACCTGCACGAGTTCGAGGTTCTGCATTTATTGAAGGACCAATGAACGTTGGCACACCATTCCCTCTTTGTTTTGGTACAGTCAATATTGGTCCTCTAATCAATCCAGATTCACCACCACCATTCATTCCTGGTGGGTTCTGCTATGGACCACCCGCAAACCCATTCTCATTAGCAGTCTTGGGTAGTGTTGGTATTCTGGGTGATCTTAATGTTGCTACCAATGCAGTTGTAGGTGCTAATGTTTTAGCACAAGGCATGGTTATAGGTAGTTGTGGAAGACATATTCTTGCACTTAAAAAAGATTTGCCATTTGACATGCCCCATCCAAATAAAGAAGGATGGAGATTGAGACATGTCTGTATAGAAGGTCCAGAGATTGCTGTATATTGTAGAGGAAAGATTCCACCAAATGGTGTTATTGAACTTCCATCTTTCTGGGATGGTCTCGTCAATAAAGAAGATATGTCCATCAATCTAACACCATTTGGAACTTGGCAAGAACTATATGTTCAAGAGATTAGGTGGGGAAAACAAGTTGTTGTAAGAAATAATCTTGGTGGACCCATTGGTGGTGATTACCATATTGTTGCCCGTAGACTAGATGATGATCTTATTGTAGAATATGAGGGTGAATCACATGAAGATTATCCTGGAGGAAATGAAGGATACTCCTTCAACTTTGAACATAACTATGTTGAAGGATTGATTAAAGACATGGTTAAAGAAAATCTAAACAACATTGAGGAAAAATAATGACATTTACACCAGGAACTAGACCACCAGGTCCCGATTGTACCGATGCTCCTGCTTGGGGATCTCCATCTACTCTGACCCAATACATTGCAAAAATTAAAATTGAGGGACAGGAGGATTATCCAGCAGAGGCTTGCCCACCATATTATTATTCAACAGCAACGATTGATAACTTTACAATTACTGCAACATTATCTGTAGGAGGAGCCGCAGGATTTGCTGGTGCCATCACAGGAACATCAGCAGTATTTTCTGCTAATGTAACTGCTGGATCATTTAGTTCAAACTCAAAGGCATTTAATATTCCACACCCATCACCTAATAAAGAAGGTGTTCGGTTATGGCACGGATGTCTTGAAGGACCAGAGTATGGAGTGTATGTTCGTGGTAGAATAACTAATCAAAAAGAAATTAATCTTCCTGCATATTGGAAAGATCTTGTAGATGTTAGGACAATGACTGTTTTACTGACACCTATTGGAGCTCATCAGAATGTTATTGTAAAGAGACTTGATGCTGAAAAAGTATATCTTCAAGCACAAGGTGGTATGCCAATCGACTGTTTCTATCACATCTATGGAGAACGTAAGGACATCGATCCATTGGTCATCGAGCAAGCAGAGGTTGACACGGATCCCTGATCCTGCTATAATACGTGGGTAAACCAGGGAACACCATGGAAGAGTACATCAATTCAGTCCTCATCGACATGAGTAAGAGGCATTTCACTTTGTTCTCAACCCAAGGCAACGAGAAAGTTATTGAGTGCAATACTTATGATGAGTTCATGAACGTATTCAAAGTTGTTCGTGATAAGGTTGATGAAGAAATGATTTTCTACACCAAACCAAACGTGGCAGCATGATTGAAGAGTTTGTATCAAAACTATCAGGAAAGTATAATAATTTAAAGCAGGCACAATCAAGTCCCCGAGATCACTCTCATGTTCATATTGAATGGACAAACCTTCGTGATGAAGGTAGAATGACCATCAAGCAATGGTATGATTATGAGGGTGAATCAAATCCTTATCGTGCTAGATGCCATAAGGTCTTAGCAAAAGATAACTCTATCGTTGTTGAAAACTGGGGGACTGATTGGACTCATAGTCCTACATTCGATATGAGGTTTACACTCATAGATACATTCTATAAAGGTGAACTAATTCATCCAGATCCAATCATTCGTGAAACATCACTTAAAAGTTTCGTAGAATTTGATGGGTATACCTATCGTAGTATGGATCAAGGATGGAAAGGTAACAAACTTGATTGGGGTTCTTTGACATATTATGAACTCCAAAAGGAAATCGGGTTTTGAATCCAAAAATCGGGGCAAAAAAACTCCCAGAATTTTTTTACATAAAAGGGTTTTATGAGAATACAAACAAAGATGGGACTTTTAAGAGATGTAAAAGATCTCATGAATGGTAATGTAGAAGATCGTAACTTTGAAGATTACGATATAATGCCATTGATGTCCATTGTTAATTTATTAGGATTAGAATATGGTATAGAACTGGGTACATTTGTTGGAATGTCTACTCTCGGTTTACTTAATTATTGTCCTACAATTAAAAAATTGTATACAATTGATAAATATGAGCCCTATTCGGATAAAATGTATCCGTATATTGAAGTAACTTCGGAAGAATCTCCACTTCTTAGAAAATGTTCAGAAAAAATATTAAAATCGACATATGATCATGTAAAAGATAGGGTCGAAATAGTTTATGGAGATACTTTAGAAGTTGCAAAAGATTTTGAGGATGAGAAATATGATTTTATCTTCATGGATTCTCATCTATCAGCAGAACAATTAAAGTCTGAATTACCACTATGGTATCCAAAAATTAAAAAAGGGGGCATTATTACTATTCATGATACATCAGAAAAAGAAGTACTTGATGTGGTTATGGAATTTGTAAAAGAAAATAATATTACATCACATATAGGATATTTTAACAACACATCTCTTTGGGTAAAATGAGACCAGAAACACGAGAGTCAATGGAAATGCTATTCATAGCAAAGTGGAATGTTCCAAAAGCAGCAAGAAATGCAGGACTGACTGATAAAGAGATGAAAATTACTTTTAACGAATACTGTAGTCTTCATCCAACAACTTGGGAATTAAATGACACTACTCAACTATTACAAAATACCATCAGAGATACCTAGAAATGTTTGTGATGAAATTATTAATCAGTATTATATTAATGATCAATTAGAAGAAGGATATGTAGAACAACAATCTGATAGTATAAGATCATCTAAAGTAAATTGGATTCATAATGATAATTGGGTTGCTGGAATGATGTCCCATTTTGCTTTATGTGCAAATAAGAATTATTTCAAGTTTGATCTAGATGGGTGGAGATACAAAATTCAATTTACAGTTTATGATAAGAAAAATGATCATTATAATTGGCATATAGATGTTTCTTCAAAAGATTTGGAACAAAAATTTGTGAGAAAACTTAGTATGATAATGTGTTTATCATCAAAAGATGATTATGAAGGTGGTGAATTTGAAATAGATTGTCCATCATCAACAATGAAAGAAACAATTAAACTTGATTGTGGTGAAGTTATAGTGTTTCCATCAATATTGCAACATAGAGTAAGACCAATCAAATCGGGAAAAAGGTTTTCATTAGTTGGTTGGATGGGAGGACCACCATTCAAATAAATCTCGGAAGTGTAGCTCAATTGGCAGAGCGAGAAGCTTATACCTTCTGTATGCACCAGATTAGTGCGCGGTTGTGGGTTCGAGTCCCACCACTTCCATCAAATTATTACTATAATTATATTGATAAATAGACCTATAGGAATTTAACGCGTTAATACAATGGGTCTTAGTCGTCTGGATAATTTTCTAAAGAGTACCAAAGGTGAGATTCTTTATGTAGATCCTTCAAGTTTGGATTCTACTGATAGTATTGAGAATAAAGGAAACTCTTTAGCAAGACCATTTAAAACAATTCAAAGAGCACTCATAGAAGCAGCTCGATTCTCCTACCAAGCAGGAGAAAATAACGATAGATTTGGTAGAACTACCATTCTACTCTATCCTGGTGAGCACGTAGTAGATAATAGACCAGGATGGATACCAATTCAAGATCAAGTAGCAAACACATATAGACTTAGATCTGGCACTACTTCTGATGACTTTCCACCATTTGATGTAAATAGTAACTTTGACTTAGACAGTCCTAATAATGCACTATACAAACTTAATAGTGTTCATGGTGGTGTTATCATTCCTAGAGGTACATCACTCGTAGGTCTTGATCTTAGAAAGACCAAAATTATTCCCAAATATGTTCCTAACCCAGAAAACGATCAAATTGCAAGATCTGCAATTTTCCGTGTAACTGGTGCCTGTTACATGTGGCAGTTCTCCATCTTTGATGGTGATCAGACTGGTACAGTATATAAAGACTATACTACTAACTCATTCGTTCCTAACTTCTCACACCATAAACTTACTTGTTTTGAGTATGCTGATGGTGTAAATCCAGTATCTATCAATGATGACTTCCTAGTCTATAATGATGATAACACTGACCTTGAGATGTATTATCAAAAGGTTGGTTTTGCATATGGTAAACCATCTGGAAGAGAAGTTTCACCAGACTATCCTTCTGATACTCTAGATATTGAACCAAAGGTTGATGAATATCGTATCGTTGGTTCTACTGGTGCTGAAGTAGGAATTACTAGTATTAAGTCTGGTGATGGTGCTATTCCTACAACAGAAATTACAGTCACCTTAGAGACTGCAGTTCCTGGACTAGATGTAAATACTCCAATTCGTATTGAAGGTATTGCCGATGAAGGTTATGATGGACAATTTGCCGTATTTGAAGTTTTATCCTCTACAGAAATCAAGTATCAGGTATCTGTTCCCCCATCAAATCCATTGCCAGCATCAACTTCTGGTTCAACTCTGAATATCTCTGTTGATACAGTAACATCTGCATCTCCATATATCTTTAACATCTCTCTGAGATCTGTTTTTGGTATGTGTGGTCTCCATGCAGATGGATCTAAAGCAACTGGATTTAAGTCTATGGTTCTGGCTCAATTTACGGGCATTGGACTTCAAAAAGATGATAATGCATTCGTTAAGTATAATTCAACTACTGGATTATACGAAGGGACTCTTGCTGCAGGAAATGAGAATATACATACAGATTCTGAAGCAAGATTTAAACCATCATACGAAAACCACCATATTAAGTGTAGTAATAACTCACTTCTACAGATCGTTTCAGTTTTTGCAATTGGTTTCAACAATCACTTCTTGCTAGAGTCTGGTGGTGATGCATCTATTACTAACTCAAACTCTAACTTTGGTGCAAAAGCACTTGTTTCTAGAGGTTTCAGACCAGATTCCTTCCCAAGAGATGACATTGGTTATATTTCACATGTAGTTTCACCAAAAGAAATTGAATCTGTTGAGGCAGGTATCGAATTCCTAGGTATTGACGTAGGTGTTACTACTTCTGTGGGTATTGCAACAACTAGTAAACTATTTCTATATCAAGAGAATAACTTCGATGTTCCACCAGCAACAGTCATCGATGGATACCGTGTTGGTTCCAATAAAAATGAGGCATTGAAGGTTCTTCTTGCTGAAGGTAATGAGATTACTACTTATCATTCTAAAGTTGTAATGCCTAATACTGAAGGTACTGCAAGTGAAAGGATATCTGAAAAAATTCACAAAGTTAAACAAACTGCGGGTATAAATGATATTCTATCTAATACAATCACTTTACAAGAGAATCATAGTTTTCTAAATGGTGAAACTGTTAGAGTTATTAGTGAAAATGGTGGACTACCTAATGGTGTTGAGGAAGAAAGAGTATACTATGCAATTACTACAGCAATTGCTCCCAATCCAGCACTTGCAGTAAATCAGTTAAAACTTGCTGCAACTCTAAATGATGCAAATAATGATATCCCAATTACTCTCAACAGCACTGGTGGTATTCTCAGTATTGTAAGTAGAGTATCTGATAAATCTGCTGGAGATCTTGGACACCCAGTTCAATGGGATGGAACACAAAGTCAATGGTATATTAATGTATCTACTGGTAGTACTGATGCAAGCATTTATAAGCAACTTTTCGATAGAGGTGTTGCACAATTGGGTGAGACGACTCCAAGAACTTTCGTCTTAAGAAAACCAACAGATCGAAATGTTGACGCAAGTATCTACAAAGTTAGATATGTTCTACCAAAAGATTCTCCAACACTAGGTAGACCTCCTGTTGATGGATTTATCTTACAAGAATCAAATAATATTGATGGTGCTTCTAATACTGAAGTTGAAAAATACCTAAGTTTTGATAGTCAGACACTATCAAATTCAACTGAGTTCAGAAACTTCAAATTTATTGCAAATGCCGAGTGGACATCTTTAGATAGTAAAGCAACTATCAGAACAGAACTTCCGCACAATTTGACTTCTGGTTCTGAAGTAGAAATCACTAACATAATTAGTGGATTTAATACTACAGGAAAAGCAAATCAAGGATTTAATGGAATATTTAATGTATCGGATATTGTAAGTAGAAAAGAATTTAAGATTAGTATCGCAACAAATCCTGGTGATTTTACAGGTGATACTTCTATTCGTAATCAGAATCTTCCAAAACTCAAGAAGAAAAAGCACGAAGGAACTTTTGTTGTTTACAAGTCTGACGAAATTCAAAGGTATGTGCAAAATGAACAGGATGGTGTATATCATTTAACTGTTGTTAATTCATCAAATACACCAAATGTATCACCATTTACTGATATAAAACTATCACAACCTCTTGATAATCTATATCCAGAATATGACAGAGATAATCCAAACTCCGATCCATACTCTGCTAGATGTTTTGCTGTTGCAGATCCAATTGGTAAGGTTGTTATCAATGATCCAGAAAAGAGTATTACAAAAGAAACAGTAATTTCTGCTTTAGAAAATCATGGTGTTGGTTTTGGTGTTACTGATGTTATTTCTGATGACGAAATTGATGGTTACAGACATACAGTCTTTACTACTAACGATCACGGATTAAACAGAATTGTTGAAGTTGAAGTTGTTGATCCAGGAACAAATTATGGAACTGGTATTGGCATCACTGAAAATCTGTTTAATGCAGAATTAGTTGGATTTGGTGGATCAATTACTGGTGAAAAAGCAACAGCAAGGGTGCAAGTATCATCTGCAGGTACACTTACCAATGTTTTTATCATTGATGGTGGTTCAGCATATGGTGTAGGAAACACTATGTCTGTTGTTGGTATTGCTACAACAACTGGTCATACTTCAGGTACTGTAAGAGTAACTAAAGTTTATAGTAATATTGGTGATTCAGTAACACTAGAAAGAATTAGTGAACTATATCATGGATACAATACCACATATGAGATTAACACTATTGATGTTGGTCAAACTAATAGTTTTGATGTAATATCTGCTACTTCAGTTGGTATTGGATCTACAATCAGTGGAATTGGTGAATTAAATTCATCAGATGCATTTGGATATTTAAATGGACCATCATTTAATATCACCGCATCAGATTTCACTCCAGCAACAGGAATTGCTACATTTACTACAGGAATTAATCCACATGGATTGCAAGTTAATGATAATATTTACATTGGTGGTGCAACGGGAGATAGTGAAGCATTCAATGGACAATTCTTAATTCAGAGAGTTAATTCTCTTACAGAACTTGTTGTTAATGTTGGAGTTTCAACATTGACGACAATTAGTCTTGGTGGATCTCCAGTAATTTATCCCACTACTTTAGGTGCTAAGGGTGGAGAAATTACTTTAGGTAATGAAAGTTTTAGCAGCAGACTCTCAATTCCATATGGTAACTTGTATGGAAGTCTTGCACTTGCAATGACAAAACTTGACACCAACATGAATATTACTGATCTAGATGATCTAGATCTGGAAATTGGTGATTATATTCTTATTGATAATGAAATCATGAGAATTAAGCAAACTGTGACTGGCAATCCAGTTAAAGTTTATAGAGGTATCTTAGGAACACAGGCAGAATCACATATTAGTGGATCTGCATTGAGAAGGATTGATGCAAAACCAGTAGAACTAAGAAGACATTCTATTATTCGTGCTTCTGGTCATACATTTGAATATCTTGGTTATGGTCCTGGTAACTACTCTACTGCATTCCCAGATCGTCATGATCGTCAGTTGAGTGCTTCGGAAGAAGTTCTTTCCCAATCATTCCAAGAAGAAGGTGGATTTGTTGTTTACACTGGTATGAATAGTGATGGTGACTTCTATATCTCCAATAAGAGAGTCATTACTACTGCAGGTGATGAAGAAGTATTCTCCACACCACGTCCTAGATTTAGAGGTGAATCTAAACAGATTCCAGATACTAAACTAGGATTCAATGTTGTCAAGGCATCTGAAGTTAATGTCTCCGATGCTGTAAGAGTTGATGGAGGTGAAGATAAGACAACTATTTCACAGTTTGATGGACCACTTCTAGTCAATAATAAACTCACTGTTACATCAAATAAAGGATTAGAATCTCCAAGTCTATTCCTACAAGGTGAAGAGACGGTTTCTAGAAAGTATACTGTAGGTGTTACTCAACCAGCATCTTCTGTTGAACTTGTTGATGAAGGTGCAGGAAACCCAGGTGATATTATCTTTAACGGCAACCCATTCAGAGGACAAAATGCTGGTTGGTGCTACACAACTGATAATGATTGGTATCCTTGGGGTGCTATTTCCAATAAAACAGATGTATTTGAGATTGGTGGATACTTCATCGGTACATTTACAGGTGATGGATCTGGTCTGACAAACGTATCTGATATCTGGGTAGTTGATGCTACAGGTATTCACACCACTAGTAATGTAGGTTTTGGTTCTACAAATAGTTCCAAAGCAGATGTTTCCATGTATGTTCAAGGAAACGCAGAGATTAGAGGCACCATGAAGGTGTTTGAAATCATTGAAAATACTACTCTAGATAATTCTACAGTTATTGGTATCGGCACTACAGTTATCGAGGTTGATCTAGATAAATCATCTATTTACTACTTCACACAAGATGCTGGTGATAATTGGGCAGTGAATATGAGAGCACGTGCTGGACTTGCACTGACTGAATTCCTAGATGTTAGTGAGTCTATTACAGTTGCTATCACTACAAAACAGGGTCCGACACCATATTATAATGATGAAGTCTACATTGATGATATTAAGATGTCACCAAGATACTATGGTTCATTGACTATAAATACTGGAAATGCGAATAGTATAGATCTATATACTTACGTGTTGGTCAGAAAGAACAGCACTGGAAATCCAATAGATGATTTTGATGTTCTATACTCACAATCACAGTATCAGTAATATCTCGGAGGATTATATAAATGCCTTTAATTGGTGCTCAGGGTCCTGGATCTAATATATCATGGAGAGGTAATCTCGATGAATATCCAGACTCTTTTAGTTTTGTAGAACTTACTGATATATTCCCAGGAACAGCGGGAACGTGCGTTCCAGAAACTATTACAGGTATTAACTACAAAGCATTAGTAACTGCAGAATTGAGGCAACCTGCATCCGCAATTGCTGCAGGAATTGCAGCCTCTGTTAGAGTTACTCCATATATTGAAGAAACTGATTCATACGGACCAGTAGGACCTTTTTTACCTGGTAATGATGTAAACAATCCAGTTATTATTCGTAACAAGGATAAGATTGAACTTGAAGTATTTACTCAGTCACCTGGAGTTGTCGGTAGAGATGCATTTAATGCAACATATTCAGTAGACGTTAATGTTGGTAAAAGAGGACCAGAAGGTTGGATTCTTAAAACCCGAGAACTTGATGATGATCCAGATCCATTCGATTTCATCGATCTAGATAATTTGGAGATCAATACGTTAACTGTAAGTGACACTGTAACTGTTACTGGTATTGATGATATTATTGGTGTAGATATTTTTATTGTAGGTACAGGAGAATTAAGTATTAATGGTGGTGCATTTGCAAGCAATGGAAAGATATTTGATGGTGATACATTACAATTAAGAAATACAACTTCAAATTTTTATACTACCTCAGTAACAACTACTGTTCAACTTGGTGTTTTCCAGGCAACTTTTGTCATTACAACAAGATCTGCAGATACTACAATTAATGACTTTACATTTAATGATGTTTCTAATGTAGATCTCAATACAATTCATGAAAGTAATACAATTACTATCAGTGGTGCGGACGAGAACTTAAATGGCAATAATCCACTACCTCTCACTTTTAGTGGTAACGGTCAATATCAAATCCTACGAAATGGTACAGTAGTAGTACAGTATACAGATGTATCACCATCAACATGTAATAATGGTGATGTAATTCAATTAAAGCAAACAGCATCTGGTAATTATAGTACACAAACTGACGCAACACTATCTGTTGCAAATCAATCCGATACTTTTTCAGTAGGAACTAGACCAAGACCAATTGATACAATTCCAAATCAATTTACTTTTACCGATCAAACAAACGTACTAAGAAACGAATTAATTTACAGTAACACAATTACCTTAGCAGGTATGACTGCTTTTGGTGATGAAGGCACTGCTTCAATTAGTGGATCAAGTGGATCACAGGCAAATTATCAAGTTACCAGAAATGGGACAGTGGTGAGAAGTTGGACCAGTGGTTCATTTGGAGTTCAACTTGGTGATGAAATTCAACTGAGAATATTATCATCAACAACATCTCAAGGATCAGTAAATGCTACTTTCACTATTTCTGGTACAAATACTTTTAATATTATAAGTGGAGTTTCTGGATCTACATCAGATACTTGGAGAGTAATATCAAAGTCTAGAGATTGTGGTGTCAGTTCATTCAATCTACCAAATATATCTGAAGGTTCATCAACGTTAACTCCTGGTGATCAGGCTTTGACTGAATTTACAGTTGGTGGAACTTTTGAATTTGATTGTAATATTATTGCAACTACATCTAATTCTAATTCATTCCTAAAGAAAAAGGGAACTAATCAGCAGGGTACATCATTGAGTGATGTGAAAATTGGGGATATTATTCAAGTCTACATGACAACTCCATACTTCTGTAGTACTAGAACAACAACAGTAAGTTTATCTGCAGCATTTACAACAACTGGTTCTGTTAAAAGTGCTAGTTGGACAATATCACCAAAGGCTCCACCACTACCAACATTAAATCTAACTGCAGATAATCTCAATCCACCGTTCGTCTTCCCAGATGGAGGAAGCACTACAATTAGATATTCATATACGCATGTTACGAACAGTTCAGTATCTGCTACTGGTCCTGGTGGATTTGGTAATTTAACTACTATTTCACCTACGACTCTTGGTGATCAGTCAAAAACTGGAAGTAGAAATGTAAGTAGTTTACAAAGTGGACAGAGCACATTTAAGTTAACTGTTTCCAATTGCACTGGAAGCACAACAGATCAAATTAATGTTATTACTGGAACTCCACCAGCACCGACATTATTCTTCTGCGTAAACAAAAATCCTCCTACAAGTAGTTGTGCGACCAATTTCAACATTAAGAGAAATAATAGTGCAAAATTGTATTGGTCTTCAACTAATGCAGTCAAAGTTGAGGCAACAAAAGGAACTGGATTTAATACCAATGATAAACAAAGTGGAAATGATAATGTAACTCCTTCATCTGATGGTGAAGTTTATACTGCAAAAGCAACTGGTGCAGGTGCATCACCACAGACAGTTTCAAAGAGTATTACTTTTAGATTTAAACCATCAGTAACTCTTACTGCATCTCCAGCAAATGTAACTACTGGCAATAATGTAACTGTTACATGGTCTTCTGTTGATGCCGATAAAGTGATTGCAAGTAGTGGACCTAGTTTTAATAATATTACTGCATTATCTGGTAGTAAAACAATAAATATGCCTAATGATGGGAATTATACTTGGTCAATTACTGTTAAAGATAATGGAACTGGTGAAACGGATGCAGCAAATGACTCAGTAAAAGTAACTGACGACACAACTGTTGATAATTATAATATGAATCCATCAAGTGAAACTAACCGAAATCGTGGTGAAAGAAGAGAATCTCAACCAAAATTTACTTCTTCTCCCACAAACTCTGTTCATGGTCTATCTCCTGGTATTAGTGTAACTGCCAAAGTTAGTGGTGGTGGTGCTACATTCCTTAATGGATCAACCACAAAAACTGTATCGAATGGAACTTCTTGTAACGATCTAAGAATTAAGATGAATGCATCTAATTCTTTCAACACTACAAAAACTGCCACAATGAACATTGGTGGAGTTAGTAAAACCTTCAAGGTAAAAACAAAATCTTGTACAGTAGAAAGAGGTACATATAAAGTTGGTGGATGTACATTACTTACTACAAGATTTTATGGAACTCAGGGTAATAATAGAATGGGTGTAACTGGTGTTAGTAATTGTACTGGAACAACTGGTGGAGCAAGAGAGAATGTCACTACTGGAACTATAGATAGGTTCGTTAATCAAAAGAATACAACATTTACTCTACCAGCAGGAACCAGCAGATGTGAGGCAATGGGTATTGCTGGTGGTGGTGGAGGTGGTAAAGAGAATACTGAAGAAGGAGCTGGTGGAGGAGGAGGCGGTGGTGCCTTTAAAGAACTATGGTTACAAGCAGAAGGTGGTGATGTAGTTGAATTCCGAGCAGGAAGAGGTGGTAGTGGATCAGGTGATCCCAATCGAGATGGTGAGGCTGGAGAATCTTCTTGGATTAAAATTAGAGGATCAAGACAAAGAGAAACGGGATTAGGAGATGGTGGTACTGGTGGCGGCCAAAACCGTGGAGGAAGAGGTGGAAATGGTCGTGGTGCTGGATCTGGAGATAATGGTGGTAGTAGAAGAGGTGATGAAGGTGGACATGGTGGAGGTGCTGGAAGAATTAATGGTGGAACATGTAGCTCTGGTGTAGCCGACAGAGGTTCAAAACCATGTGACCAAGGTGGACCAGGACAAGGTTCTACTTTTGATTCGAGATGTAATGGGTCCAACAGACAAGAGAAAGGAACAGAAGAAGGAGCTCGTGGACACAACTATGGTGGAGGTGGATCTGGTGGTGGATGTGGCAATGGTGGAGGAAGAGGTGGTGATGGTGCTGTAATTATTAAATATACTATTACATATGAACGAGCAACTAAAGTTCAGGTATTCTTAAAAATTGGTCAGGCATACTGGAATACAAGAAACTACCCACCAACTGGTCCTGAAATGGGAACTTGGTATAACAGATATAGAGACCAACCACAGACTTATCATTCTTTAGATTCTCTGTATAATGCTATTGTAAATAGTATTAAAGGAACCAAATCAACTAATAACAGAGATAACTGTGGAGGTAGCTATACCAAATTAGCATAAATAGCATTAGTAAAATTTAAATCGGGGGGAGAGTGAACCCCAGGAGAATCGATGGGTATTAACAAGAATTTTGTCGTTCGTAACGGTCTTGAAGTTGCGAATACCTTGTTATATGCAAATGATGAAACTAATCGTATTGGTATTAACTCAGGAACACCTGAACATGTATTAGATGTCATCGGTGATGCTGCTATTGATGGTGCTTTATATTCACCAGTATCAACTGGTGGCACTAGTGGTGTAAGTGGTCAATATTTACAATCAACTGGAGATAAGTGGAGATGGGAAACATTTCCTATCTCTAGACAAGCAGAAAGAATTACACTTGTAGCATCTCAAACAAGAGTTCCTGCTACAGGAAGTTTTGGCACTTTTATACTTACAGAACCTGCACTAAGCAGTGTATTTCTTGATGGTGTAAAACTTACTGAGGGTGATTACGTCATCAATGCAGGTGGTGGATCAATTACACTATTTGCTGCTGCATTTGGTGGAGAAGAGATTGAGGTCATTGCTCATGGTGCTGCTGGTGTAGGAGCAGGAAACACTGGTATCCTTGGTGTTTCTGTTAGAAAGGCAGGTATTGATAGTGGAACTGCTGGTAGAATTCAAATCCTCGACTTCGTTGGTCTAGGTGTTACTCTAGATGGAACATCAGGTCTAGTTACAGCATATATCGACTCTGGTGGTCTAACAGATGTTCTTTCTGACCCATCACCACAACTTGGTGGATACTTAGATCTAAACAACAAAGGTATTGCTGGTGTAGGTGTCATTACTGCAACAGAATTCCATGGTGATGGTTCTAATATTACTGGTATTTCTACACTTAATATTGTAAATTATGGTGTTGGATTAGGTGGTGCGGGAAATGCTGGTCCATCAGGAGTATTTGGATTACTTAATGATGATTCTTCTGTTGGTATCTTTACAGACACTGCTGCTGTTGGTCTTGGCACAACAAATCCACGAGTCCAAGTAGAAATTGGAGATAGTCAGGGAGAGGTTGCTGGATTAGGAACTAATCTCTGGGTCAATGGTGATGCAAGAATTACTGGTATTCTAACTGTTGGTTCATCTAGTATTGCAATTGATGGTGTCAATGATGAAATTAGAATTGGTGCTGGATTCACACTGTCTGCAGATACAATTACTCAAACGGCAAACCTACAAATCACTGGTATTGTTACTGCAACAGGATTTGATGGTGACTTAGTTGGTCAGCACAAAGTCTTTACTGCAGGTGTATCTAATAGTGATGACTATGATATTGCACTATTCCTTGATCCAACTCAAGGTGGTCATACATTTAATAGATTTGATCTAGGTGGAAAACTACAGTACAATCCTTCTAGTGGTCAACTTTCTAATCTTGGTGTTACTAGCACACGTGGATTACAAGCAACTGGTATATCAACATTTACAGATTCTGTAACTTTCCAAGGTAATATTCAACTTGGAAACAATGATCAGGCAATCTTTGGTGCAGGTAATGACCTAAGAATTTACTTTGATGGTACAAATAGTTACATCCAAGATCAAGGTGGTGGTGGTCTAAACATTGATGCAAATCCATCTGTCACGATTGGACAGTATGGAACTGCTGCAGAGATGGCATCCTTTAGAGTGGGTGCTGGTGTAAGTCTCTTCTACAATAACTCTAAGAAGTTTGAAACTACTTCAGATGGTATTGATGTAACTGGTAATGTTGATACAGATGGACTAAATGTGTCTGGCATGACAACATTTACCATAGGTAATTACGGATCTGGAAGTGAAGTTCGTTTCCTTAGTGATACAAATCCTGGTGGTAGTCTATCAATTTCTCATGCTTCAGGTAATCCTTATGGCGTCTACATGAGATTCAGCAGTCATGATGGTGATACTGCCACCATTGAGACTGATTCCAATGCCAATATGGTTATTGATGCTGGTGCTAACATACATTTAAGGGTAAATGGTGATAGTGTTCTTTCTGGTACAGAAAATTCTGGAACAACACTTTATTATTCTAATTCTCAAAAATTTGGAACAACTCCTAACGGTACATATGTTACTGGTATTTCTTCTGCAGTATCATTCTATGGATCAGGTATCGGTCTAACTGCAACAGTTGATGTTGCAGATGGAACTTATGGTGGTTCTACTGTATCACCACAGATTACTGTTGCTGATGGAAGAATTACTGGTATTACTGCAACTCTCATCTCTGGAGGAGGTGGAGGTGGTGGCACCGAAGTCATCATTGAAGATAATGACAGTGTTGTAGGAACTGCAGGAACAATTAACTTTGGTTCTGGAATTTCTGTATCCTCTTCAACTGCTGGTGTTGTTACTGTTACTGCTGCAACTGCAGAGATTATCAATGATACTACACCACAACTTGGTGGTAACTTAGATCTCAATAGCAGAACCATCAATGGAACTGGTAATATTAATATTACTGGTAGTTCACGTTTCAATGGTCCTGCTACTTGCACCAGTGATCTTGATGTTGCGGGTGAGGCAACTATTACTGGTGGATTATTAGATGTTCAATCATCTGGTGTACCAGCAATCATATCAAATTGGAATTCCTCAAAGCATCTCCAGATGAGTACTGGTGATAACGGAGGCGGACTTAACATAACTGATGTAAATTATTTTGCTATTAATCATCAACCATATGCAGATAGAGGAACGACTAATAATCTAACAGAAAGACTTCGTATTACCACTGCTGGTAATGCAGAGTTATCTGGTGTTGTAACTGCAACAGCATTCTATGGTGATGGATCAAATCTAACTGGCATTTCTGCTGGTGGTGGAAGTGGAACTGGATACTTCGATAATAACCAAACTAATCCTGGTATACATACAACAGCAGCTCATGTTGGTCTTGGAACTACTAATCCAAGAACACCCCTACAAGTTGAAGAAGTCTATGGTGTTTACACTGACTATGGATCATTCTCAGCAACAGCAGGTGTTACTACAGCAGGTGATGCTTCTTGGGTGATTGCAACTGACGACTTCAAGACTGCAGAATATACATTATATTTCAAATATAATGATAACATTCAGTCACAAAAAGTTCTTGTGATGAATGATGGAACCACAGCATATGCTCAAGAATATGCGATCATGTATAATAATGATCTATTAGTTTCTGTTGGTGCGAGTGTCAATTCTGGAACTTGTGAATTGCAATGGACTCCAGAACCAGGAGTAAGTGGTATCGTCACATATAGAGTAGTAAGGGAGACAATGCTCTGATGCATACAGAAGTACATTCAGAATCTGGTAGAGTCATTGTCATCAGTGACATACCAGATAATGAACCTCAATCGTTTACAGTTGCAATTAAAAATCCTGCCGATTGGCAGGAAATGCATGATTACATTATAAATGAAAATGAGATTGACGGTATACCAAATAGAAGGATAGATTGTACTGCTGAAATGCCCTTCTCAACAAAAAGGGCAGTATATCAAATTTCTGCAGAAGAAGCAGAAGTTTTAAGACAGCATCCTAAAGTTGAATGGGTTGAAGAATCTTCTAGATACAACCTAACTTGTCTTGAACAAAGAAAATTTGATGAGGAATTTGATCGTCATGTTGATGCTTTTAGATTTAAAGATAGTAATATCAGACATAAAAGAGCAGGTGGAGACCCAACACCAGTTGATAACTCTCTTTTAGATTTTACTCAATGGGGTTTACATCGTCATGGATACAGAAATGATCCTTTTGGATCAGAAACTGATGTAAGTGCTGACATTAAATACCAATTTACTGGTAAGAATGTTGATGTTGTAATTATGGATACTGGAATTCGTTGGGATCACCCAGAATTCTTAAAACCTGGAGTTACAACTTTTGTTGATAAGAATAGCACAAGAGTTAGAGATATTCTAATTCATGGAGCATCTGACTATGGAATTGATTGGGAAGCAGAAGGATTGATTCCTGCAGGACAATCCACATATTCAAACTATACTGTAGCAAATGTTTTAGAATCAAGTGATTTTGGAGGATCTTGGCACGGATCTCACGTTGGAGGAACTGCTGCTGGTAATCAATTTGGTGCAGCATTTGAAGCAAATATTTGGTCTATTGCTTGCGTAGATCGTTCTGATGTTGGTTGGGCAGAACCATCTGATGGATTTGATTATATTAAAGTATGGCATAAAAATAAACCAATCAATCCAGAAACTGGAAAGAGAAATCCTACGATTGTAAATTGTAGTTGGGGACACAGACAATTCGTAAGAGAAGATTTATCTTCTAGTGCAACATTTAGAGGAATTACTTATGGTGATGGTGGAGACGAATATCTAGGTACTGCATATGATTCGATTTACTTTTTAGATAGAAATTCTGTCTACTTTGAATTTACAACCAGAAGAGTAAGTGGTCAAACCACAATGGACGAACTTCTAGATGATCCAGATTGTCAAGATGTAATCTTTATATGTTCTGCTGGCAATTCAAAAGCTAAGCAAGATACTGTGGGTGGTGTTGATTACAATAATGAATTTGTGTCTGGCACATTTTATTATTCTTCTGGGTATGATGCCTATTGGTGTAGAGGTGGAACTCCAGCAGTTGGTCATGAAGGAGAACCAGATGCTGTGATTAGTGTTGCTGCTCTATCGGAATATTATAGTAGCAGTCAAGAAACCTTAGATGATTATACAAATAGAGGACCAAGAACTGATGTAACTGCTGCTGGTGGTGATATTTTATCTCCTTGGAGTACTGGATATTTTGATCCAAGAAATTTCAGTTTTTATAATAATTACTTACAAGGAACAAGTATGGCATCGCCAAATGTGACTGGTGTTCTTGCATTATATTTACAATCAAAACCAGATGCAACAAGAGTTGATGTCAGAAACTGGTTATTTGATCATGGAACAGTAATAGCACCATTAATAGATTCTCAACCAGATTTTACGCAACGTAATTACTGGGGAAGTCCAACTGCACTGAGAGATACAAATCCAAGAGTTCTTTTCAATCCATTTGCAAATAATGAGAGAATTTCACTTGCTCCTGGAGTTGAACAAATTATTAAAGAAGATCTAGTTATGGAACTAGATGGTGAGAAAGAAGAAATTGTAGATAATGTCTGGAGAGATACAAGTCCAAATGGTGCTAACAACTTTGCAACATTAGATTCGGGTGTTGATTATTATGGTGATCGTTACTCTTATCAATTCAATGGTAATTCTAAGGCAAGTATAAGTAATAATAGTAATTTCCAATCTATCGGAGAATTTACTATTGAACTTTGGTATAATCAACATACACACTCTGCTTCAAATGTATATCCAACATTAATTTTTGGATCATGGAATGGTCTTGAAGTTGATGATAATGAGTTTGCAATTTACCAACAACCAGATGGCACATTGACATATGAACTTGCAGGTGGTTCTGCAAATTCTGGTATCACATCTACACATCAAACAACACCACAACTGAATACTTGGAATCATGTTGTTTTAACAAGAACTGGTAACAAAATTGATTTTTATCTGAATAAAGAAAAAGCAACTTATCAAGGAATTTATTCTCCAAACATTACTTGCACTCTTGAAACAAGAGTCGGAACAGACAACAGCACTGGAACATATCTTAATAGAGTTACTGGTATATCTGGTGGATCAGGATATGAGACTGCACCAACAGTTTCTGTTGTAAATCCTGGTGCTGCTGCTGGTGCTGCTTTTACAGTATCACTAAGCACTCAAGGAACATTTAAGAGATTTGAAGTTACTAGTGGTGGATCTGGATATACATATCCTCCTGATGTAACACTTGGTGGTGGTATGGCAGATGTTGGTGCTACCGCAGCAATTACTGCTGGTATTGTCACATCTATTTCTCTTGATGGTATTGTTTATGATACCACCAATTCTGATGACATCTATTCCTTTGGTGCTGGAACTACCATCGCAGCTAATGGAACTGGAAGTGGTGAGCAAGGTGGATTTGACGTTGGTGGAACTCACCTAAGATTCGGTGATTCTGATGGTGGTATTCGTGAATGTGTTGTAAATCCAGTTGATTCTACAGAATTTGATACTATTAGAATTTATGCCATTCGTGGTGATGATACTAATGGTGGTGAACTTCCTGAGGGAGATTCTGGTGATGAAAGTCTAAGACTTTCTTATAATATTGGTGCTGGAGTTACTGATTCTTGGACAGATGCTGGCATCATTATTTGGCATGAAGGTCTTGATGATACTTATGGAAATCCTGGTAATACTTTAAGAAACTGGGACATCAGCATTCCTGGTATTGCAAGGACAGAAAATGCTTACTTTAGATTGTATATGCCATTTAATAGTGGAACAATTTATGATAACTATGGTATTTTAAGTGTATCATTTATTGATAATGGTACAGAATATACTGATAGTACAGTTACACTAACACCAAATGCACTGGAGTCTAATCCATCAGGCATTACAACAGCAACAGCAAATGTTTGGATTAACAAAATTGTAACTGATATTGAACTAACTGATGGTGGTTCTGGATATAGTGGAACATATGCATTGTCAATGTCTGGTGGAAATCCAACATCACCAGGATCTGGACAAGCAGTTGCAGATGGAAAGTTATATTATGATGGTTATGTTGGTATGGTGAGATACTACAAAGGTAGACCATTTATCCAAGATGAAGTTAATCAACATTATGAAGAGCAAATTGAAAGATTTGATCCAAGTAAGAAACCACACCTCAGTTTTGAGGGTATCAATTTATCATACGAATAAATAACTAAAAAAGACTTATGGCCAATAAGGATTTTGGTGTAAAGAAGATAGAACTTATTGGTTCATCTGGCACCCCAAATTTAACCAGTCCAACTAATCTCAATCTAAACGCAAATACTGTTGCGATTAGTACGGATGTTACGATTGGAGGTAAAGTTCAATCAGATGTCATTGTTGGTAGCGGATATTCAGTAGGTATTGGTAGCACTCTTCCACAGCAAGCACTTGATGTTAGTGGAACAATTCGTGCTACTGCTTTTGTAAAGTCTGATGGTAGTTCCATTGGTTCTGGAGGAGGAGGTGGTGGTGTAACTGGTGTAACAATCAGAGAAGAAGGATCTGTTGTTGGTGTTGCGGATAGTATTACTGATATTAATTTTGCCAGTAGTAATTTAACAGCAACTGCATCTGGTGCTGGTGCTACAATCACATTATCGGATACACCATCATTTACTTCTACAGTAGTAGGATCTGCAGTTACTATCAATTCTACTGGTATTAATGTTGTTGGTACTGTAACTGCAACCTCATTTGCTGGTGATGGTTCACAACTTACCAACATTGGTGCAGGAGTAACTAGTGAATGGACATTAGGTGCAAATGGTATTAATGATTATACATTCACTGGTCCTGGTCTAACTGGTGCAGAGAATGATCCCACACTCTACTTAGTAAGAGGTCAGTCATATAGATTTACTAATAACATGGGTGCTCACCCATTTAGAATTCAGAGCACTGTAAATGGATCTACTGGAAGTCAATATAATGATGGTATCACAAATAATGATGTAAGCAACGGAACTCTAATATGGGATGTTCAGTTTGATGCGCCTGACACTTTATATTATCAGTGTACTGCTCATGGTAATATGGGTGGTCCAATTTTTATTGTTGGAGAATCACCCAACAAAGAACTTACACAACTTACAGTTACTGGTGTTGCTACCATCAACAATGGTAGAATTCAAGCAGATTCATCATCCAACCTAAGATTTGGTAACATTGCTGCTGGATCTGGTAGTGGTAGAAATATTGCAATTGGTGATCAGGTTCTAGGTTCACTCTCTAGTGGTAATGGTAGAAACATTGGTGTCGGTGAACTTTCACTCAATAATGTAAACTCTGGTGGATATAACGTTGGTCTTGGTATTAAAGCAGGACAACTGATTACTAATGGTCAATATAACGTTGTTCTTGGTGGATATGATGGTAACTCTGGTAATTTAGACATTAGAACTCTATCTAACCGAGTTGTTATTGCTGATGGTGAAGGAAATATTAGACAATATATCAATAACTCTGGAAGAACTGGCATCAATACAACAGTTCTCACAGACATGCTAACTGTTGGTGGTAGTGTTACTGCCACATCTTACTCTGGTTCTGGTGTTGGACTCACAGGATTGCCTGCTGGGCAACTCACAGGAACACTACCTGCACTCGATGGTTCTGCACTTACTGGTGTATCTGCTGTTGGATCTGGTATTGAAGTCAAGGATAGTGGTTCAGCAGTTGGTGCTGCTGCAACGGTTGATTTCTCTACTGGTTTAGATGTATCTCCAGTATCTGCTGGTGTTGTTACAATTACAGCAGCTATTCCTGGTATCAGCACAACAGGAACTTCAGGATTTAGTGACATCACAGCATCTGGTGATTTAACAGTTACTGGTGGTATTGATGTAGATGGTCATACTGAGTTGGATGATCTAAATTCATCGGGTGTAGCTTCGTTCGCAAGTCTTAAAGTTCCTTATGATAATGCAAAATTAACAATTGGTGCTGCTACGGGTGGTGATATCCAGATATATCACACAGGAACTGCTAGTGTTTATTGGGATCAGTATGGATTAACAAAACTTCATGGATCTGGGTGGACATGGAAGAACCTAGCAGATAACAAAACTGCTATGGACATTCAGGTTAATGGAGCGCAGTCATTATATTATAATAATACATTAAGATTCCAAACAGCAACTAACGGAATTACTGTTTATGGTGATGTAACACTTTCTGGTTCTGGTTCAGAATTTGTTGGTTCTGGTGCTGGTCTTACAAGTATTCCTGCAGGAGAACTTGCAGGAACGTTACCTGCTATTGATGGATCTGCACTACTGAATGTTAATGCAACTGGTGATGGTGTTGTTGTTGAAAATAGTGGGTCAAATGTTGGTTCTGCAAAGACTATCAACTTTGATACTGGTCTAGATGTTACTTATAGTTCTGGTATTGCTACTGTTACAGCATCTGGTGGTTCATTACAAAACAGAACAATAGTTTCTGCATCCACAGGATCTATTGTAGATAATGCTGTAGGACTTGTCACAGTCACTGGATTCAAGTCTTATGCACTGATGAAGGTTGGTTTATCTACGGCAGGTTGGATCAGAATATATACTGATAGTGCATCTAGAACTTCTGATTCTAGTAGAAGTGTTGGAGAAGATCCAGCAGCAGGAAGTGGAGTTATTGCTGAAGTTGTAACGACAGGAATCTCTACTGAACAAAAGATCTCTCCATTCACAATGGGTGGAAATATGGATGATCCAGTTGATACCACGATTTATATGTCGATTACAAATCTATCTGGAAGCACACAATCAATCAATGCAAACCTAACCATTCTTCAACTAGAGGCATAATAAATGGCAGTCGCAATTCATACCGTAGGCATTAACACAGCAGATGCTGGATCATGGTCTCAAAATGATGCTTTGGAGGCATTGGGAATTGGATTAAGTCTTGTCAATTTTCATAGTGGAAATGTGAGTGGTCTTGCCGTAGGTATCTCCACAATGTCTGGTGGTGGTAAAGTTACTAATGTCAATTCTGGTGATCTTTACTATCATGACACGTTTACATCTTCAACAACAGGAATAGGAACTGGTGCATCTTTCTATGTTAGAAGAGAAGCTGATTTCGGTGGCGCAATTTATACAGTTCACGTCAATCGTCCTGGTTACGGATACACTGGTGGAGAAGTTGTAACAATCTCAGCAGAAGATATTGGTGGATCTGCAAATGGTGCTACCGATTTAGATTTAACACTTGTGGTTGATGCTGATATTTCTGGTGGTGTTGCTTACGCAATAACCGCTACTGGTGGTCAAAGTGAAATTCTATCGCAAGGATATGATAGAAATGGGTTTAGTGGTACTGCTGTAACATCTCAGACTTATACCTTTAAAGAAGGTGATTCTATAACATTTCATAATGACACAAATGATGAATATTCAAATTATGAGGTAATGGGATTGAATCGTCAACCAAGAATTGGTTGGGCAAATACGGATTATGTTTGGTCATTTGGAGATGTACAGAATAGACTTACTGATAAAACATGGACTCCAAGTTGGGGAGAAAGAGGTGAGTATTATTACGTTAGAAATTATACTAATAATGCTGCAAGAGATGTTATCACAATTATCGTTGAACCTGCTGATGCTGGTAATATTTCTACTGTCAGTTATGGATCTACTACAACTTGGTATGATAAGAACTCTACAGGAGCTCCATCTGCTGCTGTTTTAAGACTTGAAGTTGACAACACTAAAAAATATGGTGTTTGCCATAATGTATTCTTTGTCAATAATAATACTATTTACATGAATGGGTATAGTGGTTACTTCCCAATTAGTGACAACAGGTATCCAAATTACAAAAGTTCTTCTATAGATACTAGCAGTGAATACCATGGAGGACATGGATTTGAGCACAGAGCTGCAGGTTCTCAATATCTTGATCGTGGGCACGGAGATATCTTTAGTAGTAATACAGGATATCTCTATAATGTTACTGGTAGTACTTATGATGGACTTGATTATGATACTGCAATGTCAGTTTCATCGTTACCAAGTACATATACAGGATATCAATTAGATTTACAAATTTATCAATCAGGAATTGATCCAAACTTTGCAGTGTTTTCTTGGAAGTTACCTACACTATCTGCTACAACAATTTCTGGTACAACTTACGGCACATTCTTTGTTCATAATTTCAATTCTTCAATATGGGATTATGATCATGTTTATCTTGGAACTGCTTCACGTATAGATCATAGAGGTTCTGGAGACATTAGTGGAAATGACGAACCATACTTAAGAATCTACACTATGCTAGAAGCAAACACTACTGCAAGAAGAAGTGCTTTGCACGGATATGGTCAAGGAACTGGTTACAGATATGATGATTGGAGATCTCAAGCATATGCTGCTTATAATCCTCACAGTTCTCCTTATTTCTACTATAGACATTCTACTGGAGATGTGGATTATACCAATCAGATGACTCCTAACAGTAGTTCTCATCAAGACAAAGTTGATCCAGCTGCAGCATATAATGCGGTTATTAAAGGAATTCCACTTTCAACATACCTATGGCCTTGTCCATATTATCTACCTGATGATTTTGTATTCATTCAATTTGAATATAATCAGATATCAGCAAATATCCAACAGGGTGATACGGTTACTATTAGTGGATCTGAAGTTTATACTGTGATTGATGGTTCTTATGATACAAATTACTCTAGTAGAACTGCTGGAATTCTATTCTGTGCGAGGACAACCTAATGGCAGACTGGACGATTTCTAATCTAACAACAGCTCAGGACGTTAGTCTTGATGATATAACATTTGGCACTGATATAGTTATTGCTGCTGATTCAATTACTAGAACTTATGGCAATAAAAATATTGGAAATTTGTCATTAAGTAAATTGACCAGTTATCATACATCAGCAGCAAACTATTCATTCAATCCAATGAGACCTGTAAAGGGTCAGATGTATCCTAGATTCAATAAATAACTAAAAATAAAAACCAATGGCAGTCAATACACACACAATTTCTATTGCGGGAACTTGGGGTAGACAAAATACGATGGAGCAATTTCATGATGCTCTTAGTTGGTTAGATTGGCACAGTATTTCATCATCTGGTTCATCTGATACTGGATATGTTATTGGACTTCAAACATATTATGGTGAACATGGTTTTAACGTTGGTTTAGATAATTCTGTTGGTACTGCAGCACTTGAATTTCATGATGTACGTCCAGTGTCAACAACTGGTATTGGAACAGGATTGAGTTTTTACATTGAAAGAGAAGAATATAGTTCGGGCAACAGATATGCAATTAGTGATATTATTGTAAATAGACCTGGTTATGGATATACTGGTGGAGAAGTTGTTACAATCTCAGCAGAAGATATTGGTGGTTCTGAAAATGGAGCAGAGGATTTACAAATTCCAGTTATAATTGATTCTGATATTAGTGGTGGTAATGAATATATTTGCACACTTACTGGAACTAACCCAGTAAATATTGAAGCATGGGACAGAACTGGATATGTATCTGGTGCTTGCACAGAGACAACTGTTACAATTCAAGAGGGTGATACTCTAAAATTTGATAATAATACTGGATCATATAATTATGCTTTAGTATGGAGAAGAGGACATCAGTCCACTAATTATTACCTTTATACTGAGCATAATAGAGTTGTTGGTGTATCTAATATTGGCATCTCAAATGATCCAGATACTAGTGTATTTAAACCAATATCTGGACATGCTGGTAAGTATTATTTTTCAGAAGATAATAATTCTACTGCAACAATTAGAACTTTCAATGCTGCAAATGGAAATGTTTTAGTTACTGCAGCAACTTCAGGGATCACGACAATTGGTATTGGGTCAACAAATAGTTGGTATGATCAAAATACCCATACCAGTAGTGGTGAAAATTGGGCTATTTGGAGACAAAGTATTGATGAGAACAAAAAATTTGGTCATACCTATAGAATTTTTTACACCACTTCCAACAGCACGATTGGAGTGCTTCCAATATCTGACTATCATCCAGGAACTGCAAGCACAACAGTACCTTATACCAGCAATTCTAGTCCAAGCAGATCTGGTGGTCATGGATATGGAAAACGTTATTGTGGTGCAAAATATTTAGATATGGGTGATCGTGATGTGTTTGAGGATTCCTATATAAGTCTTGAAACTACAGTTCCATCAACAATGGATGACACTTCTTATAGTGGAGTATATCATTATAATGGTAATAATATAACAGAACAATTAGATCTAAACGTTTATAGATCTGCGTTGGATCCAAATTTTGCAATATTTTCTTACAAAGCACCCAATAAATCTGCTAGCATTTGGTCTGGTAGAAACTATGAAGTTTGGTTCTATAGCAACTATACAACTAATGTTTGGGACTTAGATGATGTATTTTTGTGTGGAGTTACAGAAATTTATGTACAAGGTGAAGGAACAACAGAACCATATTTAGAATTTAGAACATATATTGGTGGACTACATGACACTGATAATACAGATCCATCCAAAAGATCTGCAGAATATGGTTATGCAGCACATGCTGCTGATGATGGTTTTAGTCAATATATTTCAACAAGATATTATGCAAATATAGTAAATGGTAGAAATTCTAGTTCAAATTTGGATGATGAAACACCTAGAATTTATTTTAGATCAACGGATGCTTTCGTAGGATATCGACGTGATAGAGGAGGTTATTCATCTACTAGTACTTCTAGTAATGATCGTATTGGTGTGGATTATAATCCAGTAGTTAAAGGACTACCATTACAACTATCAATGATTCCTTGTCCATATTATCTACCAGATGATTTTGTATTGATTGAATTTTTCTATAGTATTAGTAATCAGTTTGTTGATCAAGGAGATACAATTACCATCAGTGGAAGTGAAGTTTATACGGTTATTGCTGCATCATATTATCAAGGATCGGGAACAACAGGTATTGCATTCTGTGCGAGGACAACCTAATGGCAGATTGGACATTCGGACACTTAACAGTACCAACACAAAGTATGTTTAATACTTCAACTAGGTACTCAATTACAAAAACTGACCTTCCAGGAAAAACTAACATCAGTATTACGAATGGTGGTGTTAGTTTAGGTGCTTTTCAAGTTACATTTACATCTGGTACAATAAATGTCTTTAATAGTAGTCAAGATAGACCTGCAACAGGTCAGATGTATCCTAGATTTAATAAATAACTAAAAATAAAAACCAATGGCAGTATCCATCAGTACGATTACAAAATCAGCAGGATGGGCACGATCTGATGT
>Ga0181379_1000207_pt1 | contig 30103 bp, 34 predicted proteins | sample 2SPOviralmetaG_FD_130115 | JGI IMG/M metagenome (GOLD analysis project Ga0181379, IMG submission 130115) | Marine viral communities from the oligotrophic San Pedro Time Series (SPOT) site, San Pedro Channel, CA, USA - 2 SPOT_SRF_2009-07-10 | ecosystem: Environmental > Aquatic > Marine > Strait... | reverse complement strand
GTAAAAGTATTAACCTTGTTCAACAAAACGTTGTAGACGGCGTCTTACAAGCACCACAGGCAGGCGATAGCAATACTAGTGATTGGATGCTTAATGCAATTGAATTGTTTAAAGCAGGCAAGTATAAAGATGCAAGAGGAATGATTGTTAGTCAAGCAAGACCTGAAGAGTATGAAGAAGTATATAAGTTTATGTATCGTAACTTAGAACTTTGGGGAGATACAGAACTTAAACAGGATCAAGCAATAGTTATTATTAGAAATGGTATTGCAAAAAGTATTGCAGTAGCAGATCCAGAAATAAACTTGGCGGCAACATTAGTTGAGTTAGAGATGAATGCTTTGTAATGGATTTAATACCAGAACATCAACTAAACGATAGTTTAGCAATAGACAATAATATCAAAGGGCATTGTAATCCTGACATAGCAAAAGTTCTATTGAACCATGCTAAACAATCAAAAACACAAATTGTATTAAATGAGTTTACAAAAACAACAGGCAAAACTGCTACATTAATAAGAGAAGTATCTGAAAGTCCGATACACTTACATGACTTGTTTGACCAACATCCAAGAGCGGCTAAAATGTTTGAACAAACACAAAAAGAATTATCTGGCATTGATAATATAACTTATAATAGAACAAGCCCATTAGATGTAGACTTAGAAGCAATCAAAGAAAACAAACCTTATGACTTAATATATGTTTGTTTGCCTTATAGAATGGAACAAGCACCAAACACTATAGAAACTATTATATCAAAAACATTAGAACTTTGGGAAATGGCGGCTAGTGATGGCACAATTATTATGGGACCTGACTACGATAAAGATAATATTAAAAGGCAAGTTGATATGTTTTGTAGACAACGTGGATATAAATTAGAACAGTATTTAGATACTAACTATGATAATGATTTAGATCCTGACCATTATATGTTTGCTTTCCAAGTTACTAAGAGCTCTTAGCATTTTTAACTTCTTGGTCTCCAGTAGGCATACCTAATATTTTTAATTCTTGAAATAAAATATCATCAGTACTAATATTCTTTTCAATATGTTCTGCTAAATCAGGATATATACTTTTCCAATCTAGTTTTCTTCTTACATCTAATTCATCTAAATGTGTTTTTAATCTAATCATTTCGTATGAATCACAAGTAGCCTTACTTATTTGATTTCTTATTCCGTCTAAATATGGAATGTTATGATGGTGTGGGAAAGGTGATTGTTTTAATGTGCTAATAAGTTTGTCTAATCCTTCTAAACAATATGTTCCGAATCTACTTGGGTTAAACCATTTAGGATCTTGTATAGTATTCCAACTTAAATTAATTCTAGAGTCATTAAAACTTAATACAAACTCATACAGTTTCCACATACTTTGAACTGTTATAGGAGAAATTGTACTTTGTACTTGCATACCAATCCATTTTTGATTTGCTAGGAATGTAAAGTTTTCTACAAACTGTTCCCAGATGATTCCATGTCTGGCATATTCGGCTTCCTTACCATAGTTATCTATGCTAACATTAACTTGGAATCCTTTAAGTTTGCCTTGGTCTATTAGTTTTTGTATTCTTTCCACTTGGTCAACTAATCTAATTGCATTATGTTTGAGGTTACTGAATATTACCCATTCTAAATTAGGACATGGATTTTTATCAAACCAATCTAAAAACATTTCAAACTCAGGTTGGAATAAAGGTTCACCACCTAATACATGTAATGTATAAAGTTCTTGTCCATGTAAGTCCATCCAATCCCAAAACATATCTCTCATCTTTTCATATTCTGGATTGTCGGGCCATTCGTATATTTCTAAACCATTCTTAGTGAACTCACCGTATTTTTCATTTTCGTGTTGTATAACACTACTAAATTTTGCACTACAATATGTACAACTCATATTACATAAGTTACTAAAATAAACTTCTAGCAGTCTTGGAGTTACATGAGTCTCTTCTGGATTGGTTTCATTCTCTGGTGGTACCATTTGTAAGTCATTTATATAACCTACACGTTCACTAACACCACCTGCTTCTTCAACAACCTTACAATACTCACAACCATTTCCGGGCCATTGACCTTGTAGCATTTTTTCTCTATCACTTATCTTACCAGGTAAGTTATGAAAGTCCATAAAGTTTTCTACAGTTACTTCCCAATGCTTACATCTATGGCAACTTGATGTAGTACCAAAATTTAAAAACAAAGTACTCCATGTCCATTTGAATTGACATGAGGGATCAGTGTCTAGTTGCCATTTAGGTCTGTGAATGCTTGTTGTCATTATAACTGTATTTATAGAGTTTGAAGTCAAAAAAGTAGCCGGACTGAGCCGGCTACTTGCAATCCCTTGCAATCCAATTAGACTTTACTTTTTAGGCATAGGTCTATTGAAAATGTGATATAGCACAAACGCACCTACAAGACCTAGCAATCCTTCTGCTGATAGTCCTTTTAAGATACCCATTACATTGTCTACTACACTTATATCGGGCCAGAAAGGTATTCCCACGCCGTTAAATAAGATTTCTAGTACAATGCCTAGTGCCAATATAGATATTCCTGTTTGTGTTAAACTATAGGCCCAATCACCTATCTTTTTAATTATATCCATATAATATTCTCCCTTGTGATTCATATCTGAATCAATATTATTTAACCAGTTTTATCAATGGTAAACAACTATTAGAAGTTAAATACTAGCATAACCTCCGAATGGAATAAGATAAATGTCAAGATTTTACGAACAGAACATAGAAGTAATACTAGAGCCTGACGGTTTATCTACTCACATAAAAGATTTAAGACACCAATATAATCTCACCAGTGCATTTGTTGTAAGTACACCTGCGGCAAGAGAACGTGGCATTGAAGATATATTAAAGAAGGCTGGTTACAATCCTGTAGTAATGTGGGGCGAAGAGTATGGTGACTTAATGGAGCCTACGCAAGAACAGATACTAGAAGCATATAAAGAATTTGCACATAGTGATTGTGATATGATATTTGCAATTGGTGGAGGCAGTATAGTTGACTTAGGTAAAGGAGTAGTATTTCAATCACTTGCTGATACTAGACCATTCTTTATTGCAGTACCTACAACATACAGTGGTGCAGAGATTACAAAAGGTTTAATGATAGTCAAAGGTCCAGGCGATAAGAAGCCTGTGTATGATGAAGCCTGCAGACCTGATGTACTTATTCTAGACAGCACACTAACGGACACACTAGATCCTAGAACAGGAATGATTATAGCCATAGATGCATTAACACATTGTTTAGAAGGTGCGGCTAGTACAATAGACCATCCAATAGCCGAAGGTGCCGGCATACTTGGTATAAACATGGCACTGAAACATTTGCCTACTACAGAACTTACGCCACAGTTTAGAGAAGACTTTGCTAAGATTGGATTCTTAGGAAGTAAAGCAATGGATTGTGCCTTAGGACATTTACATAATATTAGTTTTAGTATTGGTAAACAAACAGGATTAAAGCATGGAGAGATTAATACATTATTTGCTCCAGCAGTTATACAAGCAAGTGTTAGAAAAAGTAATGAAGCATATAACTTTGTAGATAGAGATAAACTTATTGATGTATTTAATTTTTATATTAAAGAATGGGATTTGTATAACAGATACTTGCCTAAACATCAAGATAAATTTATGGAGACTGCAATTAATAATGCATCTTATAATAGTCATCCTGTTGAATTAGACGCAGAAGACTTTAAATGGATATTCGAGGTTACACTTGAAAGGGGAAGGAATGCAACTAGTTGAAATGACTAAGTTAGTGGATAATATACTTACAGAGCCAGAGTTCAAAGAAGGTGGTTTTGTTTTCAAACACTTAGAGCAAGGAAGACCTGATCCTTTAAGAGCAGTACAAAGTGCAGTGGACCGAATGAGAGAACTCCACGATATAGAAGACTGTCAGTTCGGCCCATTATGCGAAGAAGTGTTAAGACAATTATCGATTATGATTGATAAATCTTAAGTACTTCACTAACTGCCGGATGCCTTTCAACATGTCTTTTATCAAATTCTACCTGTCCAATCATTTTTGATTCTGTAGCATTCAATTTATCTAAGAAGTTTTTAAGCCCATTTGCTTCAAAACCTCTATCATGTTGATTCAAGTCACCATTTACTATTAATTGACTGTTATCTCCTATTCTAGTCAGTAGCATTTTCATTTGTTCTGGTGTAGCATTTTGCATTTCATCTGCTAATACACATGCATTTTTAAAAGTTCTACCTCTCATATATGCCAGTGGTGCAATTTCAAATTTGTTATTCTCAATTAAGTATTCAATCTCCTTAGGATGATAGAACTCTTCCATAATATCGAATATAGGTCTAGTCCATGGTGCCATTTTCTCCTGTAAAGTTCCTGGTAAAAACCCATGTTGTTCATCAACACTGACTGCTGGTCTCGTTATTACGATTTTATCTACTCGATTTTCTTTGAATTGCTTTATTGCATGAAGTGTGCTTATCATTGTTTTACCTGTGCCTGCGGGCCCTGTTGTAAAAACAATGTGCTTTGAATGGTCTGTTAATAGACCTAGTAATTCGTCCTGTTTAAAGTTCCTAGGGACGATACGAACTTTCTTTTCTCGTGTTATGGTCTCGATATGACCGCCTTGTAATATCTTCAAATAGTTATTCTCCTTAAATCTTGTTTTGAATTCTCGTTCTTTACGTTTTTTTCTAGACATGTTTTGCTCCTGTCTTTGCCATAATGATTCCCTGAGCAGTATTGCTCACCTAAGTTTTGACTGTAGGGGGATAAGAATGATATATTTTGTATGTGTGATATTTTCATATTACATAAATTATTTAGTTTTTGTTTTAAAAGATTAACACATCTTATTTAAAAGTGATAAATAACAGTAACGAAGGATATTGATATGCAAACATTAAAGATAATAAACGACAACGTAAAGAAGATATCAGAAACAAATACTCTTTTAGACATGTTGTTAGAGTTCGAAGGAGTCATAGACAGTTTTGATGTTTATGCTTATAAGAACTGGAACATGGGAGAAGTTGTTGCTGGGCCTAAATTAGGCAGATATTTTATTGAAGTTGCACTTATGTATCCACATGATGATATGCCTGATCCTTATGGAATCAGACGTCTTAGAGAAAATGACTGTAAAGTTAAAATGTATAAAGACGATTTAGTTAAATCAAGAAGGATTGAAGGCATAGAAGATACAGAAATTAAAGTAAGAGGAACACTTCCAAGACGTGTTGCTAAATCAGAACGACTTCCTGTATGGATTGTTGAAATCAAAATGCCAAGAAGGTTTGTAGATGAGTTCAGTACTGAACAAGTTGAAGCGGCTGAAGATGCCTATGTAGACATGGAAGATATACAAATGGCTAAAGACCAATCATTAGACCAAGCACCTATGGCAGATCCTTTAGCACCACCAGTTGATCCAGGAGCACCTTTAGTATGATAAATGAAAATATAAGACACGGTGACTTAGAAGAAGTTGTTGACTCTTTAATTAGTGTTGATGAATTTGAACCAAAGACAGGAAAGAAAGAAGATGTTTCCGTTATAGGTTTTCATGTAACAGAAGAAAAAGTTGGTGCAGACCTTAAAAACTTTTTACAAAAAAGTCATTTTGATTTTAGAGATGTTGAAGTAACACCTAATCCAAATGAAGATAACATGTACATGGTGTTTGTAGAAGTAGACAGAAAAGAAGGTTTACTAAGTGAATTAAGAGAATACGTTTTAGATTTAGAAAATGTATCAGGTAAGATAAATTGGAAAGTTAAACCTCTTTTATCAGATGATACATATGACTTATCAGATCCTATACTTGATGAGTATGTTATATCTGATCCAGACAAATACAAAACCAAAGAAGAATTTGAAAAAGATAAAGAAACTAAAAAGAATGAAAGCATTGAAAACTTTTTAATAGACAATGCAATAATTCAAGATGCAGTTCTAGAAAATAACATTTTGACATTAAAGGCTCATAAGTACAACGTACAATTAGAGTTTGTTCAATTTGGAGAAGGAAAGGTAACACTAGAAGAAGCAGGCATATCCGAAGCGGCAATTGATTACGATTGGGATAAGAGTTTAGTGAAAACGTTAGAAGGTATGAGAGGTAACTTAAACATAATACCTATCAACAAGCATATAGTATTTCATAGCCCTGCTACTGACCAAGTGTTAATAGCAAAACCATGTTAAGTTTTATACGTTCTTTACCATTTATTGGAATAGCATTACTATTTGCCTACGGAGCTCACAGTTTTATTGTAGGCGGTTTAACAAAGCAAGTAGAAGAACAACAAATACAAATTAATTTACTTAATCAACATAATGTTGCATTACAAGGTGCGGCAGAGATTAATGAAAAAACTATTGCAAGTCTAGAAGAAAGCAATAGCAGACAAATAGAACAAATTGGCGACCTAACAGTAAAGTCCAATGAGTGGGAAAGACAAGCCAACGAGGCACAACAAATTTTTAAAGACCATAACTTCACAAAGTTATCTAGATTAAGACCTGGAATGATTGAAGATAGGGCAAACAATAAGACTGCAGAAGTATTTAGAGCAGTTGAAGATGACAGCAAAGAAGTTGCAAAACTAAACGAAATAGAGAGAAAAGATGATTAGTGAACAGTTAGAAAAGTTTAGAGATTGGCACGAAGATAAAATTAATCAAGTTATGCTTAAACTTAACTTAGATGAATACACAGTATATTGGATAGCATTCGCAAAAGGAGTGGTCCTGACACTATTATTACAATGGATATTTTAAACAGAAGAACATTACAAACATTTTCAATTATAGCACTAGCATTTATTATGACGTCATGTGCTACAAGAGGATATCAACCTTTACCTCCAGTTAAAGTTATTACTGAAACTGTAGAAGTAGAAATATACTCACCACCTTTACCAAAAGAGATTCAATTAAACGATGTAGAATGGAAAGTTATTACTAACACACCATGTAAACCTGCAACAGGTAAAAAGAAATTATCACAAGGCAAGTGGTATTATACTACAGATAGATTTGCATACGAAGAATATGCCAAAGAAGATGGCACTACTGCTAGACGTGTTCAAAGAGATGAAGAAGGCAATAGAATAGAGTTACAACAACTTGAAGATGGTAATGGTGTAATACAAGTATGTGGAAACTTACAGCAAAAGATAGCAGAAGTTGAACTATTACTCGACGGAGAATTTGTAATATTTGCAATAACTCCAGTAGGTTATGAAAAAATGTCTGCTAACTTACAAGAAATTAAACGATACATTGGTCAACAAAAGGATATAATTTATTACTATAGAGAAGCAACTGCACCTAAGGGTCCTAAAGGTTGGCTAGAAGAAAATAAAGAAAGACAAGATAACCAAGTAGAAGAAGCAGAAGCAAAAAACGAAGAACAAGCAACTACTGAAGCACCTTCAGTAGAAGAAACTAAAAGTGCGTTCAGCATTTCATCGCTTATACCAAGTATAGGTGATAAGGATTAACTTTTATGAGTAAACAAGAACAAGTTATAAGATTAATATCTGAAGAACTTAGAATACCAAAAGAAAAAATATCTTTAGAATCAAATGTATTTGACGATTTAAACTTTGATAGTTTAGATAGTGTACAAATAGTCTTAGAACTAGAAAATGTTTTTGATATTGATGTTACAGATGATGAAATTGACAACATCAAAACTATTAAAGACATAGTAGAATTAGTAGAAAACCTATCTTAGTTTTGTCTTGACTTTCTTATAACACTAGTATATAATTAAGTCATGGATCATTATCAAACATTGGGTGTCTCACCACAAGCAGATACAAAGGAAATTAAAACTGCCTTTCGTAAACTTGCGAGTAAACATCACCCTGACAAAGGTGGCGATGCAGAAGAATTCAAAAAGATACAGGCGGCATACGACACCTTAAGCGATTCAGAAAAACGACAGCAATACGATAATCCAAATCCATTTCAAAATGGCGATCCATTCAGTCAAGGAGGCTTCAACTTTAGAGGAGATTTTGGAGACGTATTTCAAGAAATCTTTGGAAGAGGAAACGTTAGACAACCACAAAGAAATCCTGATGGTGTAGTAGATTTGCATTTAGATTTGCATGAAGTATATCATGGCACAGAAAAAATGATTAATACAGGTTATGGTACATATAAAATTACTATTCCTGCAGGAACACATCATGGAACAAAGTTTAACATGCATGGTAAAGGACCTGTACAACATCAAGGACTACCACCCGGTGACTTAATAGTAAGATGCTTTATACATAATCCACCTGAATGGGATAGACGTAATGATGATTTGTATATTAGAGTACAAGTAGATTATTTAGAAGCAATGATTGGAAGTGAAGTTAGAATAACACAACTAGATAATAAACAATTAGATATTAAAATACCTAAACTAACTAATCCTGGTGCTGAACTAAGATTACAAGGTAAAGGAATGCCAAATCCTAACAATGGAAGGGCAGGAAATCTTATAGTAGTAGTGGAAGTTGTGAGCCCTACACTAACAGATGAGCAGATTTCAAGAATAAAAGAAATTAAAGACAGTAAAGAGTAAATATTAACATGGACGGAGTAGACAATATAATAGAATGTGCAATCGATTATGCTGAAGAAAGACAGCATGAGTATGTCACTATAGAACATTTAATGATATGTTTATTAGAGCACCCAGAGATTGCAGATATAGTTGATAACATTACTGGTGACAGAGAAGTTGCTATAAGTGATTTAAGAAACTACTTAGATGACAAACAGTTCAATGGACTTGTAGGTGAAACTCCTTGGGATGGTAAGCCTAAGAAAACTACTAGTGTTGAAAGAGTTATGCAACGTGCATTTGCACAAGTTATCTTTAGTGCTAGAGACCAGATAAATCCTGTTGATATATTTGTAAGTATCCTATCTGAGGATAAATCACATGCACAATATTACTGTGAACTAAATGGTATTAATAGATTAGCAGTTGTCGAATACATTACAAAGCATTTTAAAGTATCAGAAAGTCTTAAAGAAGCAGAAGAGTTTTTAATAAACTTAAATGAAAGAGCGGCACAAAGCGAAATAGATCCTCTCATTGGTAGACAGGATGAAGTAGATGATGTTGTCCACATACTTGCTAGACGTAAAAAGAATAATCCACTTTTGATAGGTGAGCCTGGTGTAGGTAAAACTGCTATAGCAGAAGGACTTGCATTAAAGATTGTTGAAGGTCAAGTACCTAGTGCTTTGAAAGAGAAGATAGTTTACAGTTTAGATGTAGGTGGATTACTTGCAGGAACTAGATACAGAGGTGACTTTGAAGAAAGAATTAAAATAGTATTAGACAGTTTAGAAAAGAACAAGAATGTAATACTATTTATAGATGAAATACATATGATAATGGGTGCCGGAAGTGCTGGTGGAAGTAGTGTAGACATTGCAAACTTAATGAAACCGATACTAGGTAGAGGTAAACTATTAACTATGGGTGCAACTACAAGCGATGAGTATAGCACACACTTTGAAAAAGATAGAGCATTGATGCGTAGATTCCAAAGAGTAGAAATAGAACCTACTGATGTAGAAACAACTACAGAAATTGTTAAAGGACTACAACCATACTTTGAAGAATTTCATCAAGTCAGTTATGAAGTTGACTTGTTAGAAAAAAGTGTTGACCTAGCACATAGATACATTAAGAACAAATACTTTCCAGACAAAGCAGTTGATGTTATGGATGCCGCTGGTGCCAAAACAAAACTTAGAGGAGAGCAAACAGTTCTAATGGATGATGTACTATCAGTAATTAGTAAAATGAGTAACATTGGTAAAGATGTAATAGACATTGATAGTACAGAAGGATACAAAAGTTTAGATAAAAGAATAAAAACAAAAGTGTTTGGACAAGATGATGCAGTGGATCAAATTGTAGAAGCAATACTTGTTAGCAAGTCTGGATTAAGAGAGGCTAACAAACCAATTGGCTCATTCTTATTACTAGGACCTACAGGAACTGGTAAAACAGAAACAGCCAAACAATTAGCAGACCAATTAGAAAGCAAACTAGTACGTTTTGATATGAGTGAGTATCAAGAAAGACATAGTGTTAGTAAATTAATTGGAGCACCTCCTGGTTACGTTGGACATGCCGAAGGTAAAATGGGTCAAGGTCAACTACTTTCAAGTGTTGAAGAGAATCCTAATTGCGTACTTCTATTAGATGAGGTTGAAAAAGCCGCACCAGAAGTACTACAGGTTTTATTACAAGTGATGGACGATGGACGATTAACAGGTGCTACAGGTAAAACAACAGATTTTACCAACGTAGTTTTACTCATGACAAGTAACCTAGGAGCCTCTGATGCTGAAAAACTTAAAATTGGTTTTGGTAAGAACACTAAAGAAAATGTTGATGTTAAAGCAGTACAAAGTTTCTTTACACCAGAGTTTAGAAATAGAATAGATTCTGTTATTAAGTTTAATAAATTAAGTAAACAAGTAGTGCAAAAAATTGTTAAACGATTAGAAGATGAAATAAACGAGCAGTTAAAAGATAAAAACATGGTCATTAAATTAGATAAAGATGCTGTTGATTACTTTACAGAGAATGGGTATGAACCTACTATGGGTGCAAGACCTCTTAAAAGACTATTTGAAGGAGACCTTAAAAAGCCTTTAAGTAAAAAAATATTGTTTGAAGATTTAAAAGATGTAATAGTGCATGTTAAAATCATAGATAAGGAAATTAACATTGAGACCACTGAACCAAAAGAATAAGTATAAAGGTTTCCCACTTAGTGGTACACCTAAAGTCTTTTATGGCAAGTACCCATACAGAATAAAACTATCAGGTAATAATATTGTAAATCAGGAATGGGAACCTCATAGTGATAATAGTTATTACAACAGTCACTTCTATGAGATATTAGACTTCTGTGATAATTTTCCTAAAACTGTAAAACTTTTAAATGGTTACAGTAGATATGTTTACTTTCATTCTAAAAAAACATTTGATTCTTTTATAGGATTTTTTCAGTCACATATAGAATCAGTTGCAGGTCCTTTAAACAAAGAGCATTGTAGTTATCTAGCAACAACAAACTTAGAAAACTATTGGGACTATAAGCAACATGTAATAAGAAGTGATAACTTCTTTGGCAAGTATGACACCAAACTAATTATTAGATACCCATTAGGAAGGATTAGTAGATTTTATGGAGCAGTACATGGTTCTACCGAATATAAAGATACTTTAAAACACTTTAAGGACGTAGGACAAACAGTAAAAGATACTGCTAATAATGAAGTAAGGCAGAATCAACGCATTATATATATTAATAGTGAAGACCTAGATGACATAACTATGTTCTTAAAACTAAAATATAAGGACGGTATTCAAAATATTGTTAGTGTATTGGTCGTTGAAAATCTCTAAAAGCGATAAATACAAGTATGAGCATCAATAGAAAATCAGTTTTAATGCAGAGTGCAACAGGCTCTACAATGAACGTTACCACATCTAATATAGAAGGTGACAGTTATTATGGATATTCAGATGGTATTCACACCATAGCAATTTCATACAACTCGTTTAAAGGTAGAGTACATGTTCAAGGTACTTTGGCATTGACACCCACAGACGCAGACTTCTTTGACATCCAAGTATCAGGAGGACTTACTCCTGCAGGCGGAGGATACAAGCAATTCCCAACATCAGGTACTGCTGGTTTTACTGGAGTAGAAGCATATACTATTACAGGTAACTTTACATATCTAAGAGTAAAGATGGATCGCAGTCATTTAGGTGACGGAACTACATATGATTCTGCATATGGTTCTATAAATTACATAAGATTATCAGCATAATTTAAGAATATATTGTCTACAAACCCAAGTCACGATTTCTAAACTCAGTTAAGTTAGCCAAAAACGATAAATACTGTTTATAACATAGGATTTATCGAATGGCAATTAGTTCAAATGAAACAGTATCTTTTAACTTAGATAATGTTACTGACAATCAAATACTAGTATATGATGCCGCAACTGGTTCATTTAAGAATGAAACATCGGCAGTTAGTGCCAATACAAGTGTAACTGGGGAAGGCAGGAACGTAGGCTCACAGGGTGTGGGACTCTACAAACAGAATGACGGTGCATATCTAGAATTTTACAAATTACAATCAGGTGCTAACACCACACTGACTCTAACAGACAACGTATTGTTTATAGATGCAGTAGTTGGTTCAAGTGGAACTGTTTTTGGTTCTGCTAATGCTAATACAGTTGCAGTACATGATGCCAATGGTAACGTCCTAAACGGTTCAGACAGTTTAACATTTGACGGAACAACATTTAGTTTCTTAGGTTCAAGTAATAATGTAACAGTAGCAGATGGATTAGTTACATCTAATAATTTAGTTACAACAAACTTAACTTTTGCAGGCGTAACATTGCCTACAACAGATGGTACTGCAAATCAAATTTTAATTACTAATGGTGCTAATGTAGTAAGTTGGACAAATCAACAAGACATTACTGTTAAAACAGATAACACAGCCTTTAATGCTCACGTGGCACAAGCAATGGTCACTACGGCTCATAATGCTCCAGCACTAGATAACACATACGATTTAGGTAATTCAACAAACAAATATAGTGAAGTGTTCAGCACATACTTTAGAGGTACGGCTGACCTGGCAGTAAATGCCACAAACTTAGGTTCACAACCTGCGGCTAATTATAGATTAGCAACAGACTCATATACTAAAACAGAAGTAACTGCCTTAATAGCCAATGTAGATACTTCTAATACTAGTGGACTATTAGGTAATATAACAGGAACAGATGGTACTACTAGTTTTGTTCAACCAACTGGTGCAGTAGATATTAGAGGTGATGGTAACATCACAGTTGGTGTAGATACTGCTAATAAAAGATTTAACATAGGACTTAATGCTAGTGATATTGCCACTAGAGCATTTAAAACATTTGCAGTTTCAGGACAAGACAATATAACTGCAGATACATCTAGCGATACAATAACATTTGTTGCTGGTTCTGGAATGACTATTGGAACTAATGCATCAGGTGATAGTATTACATTTGCAAGTACCGGAGGCGGTGGAGGTAGTAGTAACTTAACAGGACTATCAGATACTCCAGCAAACTTTACAGGTGCGGCAGGAAAATATCTTAAAGTAAATTCAAGTGCAAATGCAATAGAGTTTGATACTTTAAGTTTAACAGATTTAAGCATCACTGATGGTACTGCTAACCAAGTACTTAAAACAGATGGTGCAGGTAACTTCAGTTTTACAAATCAAACTGGAGGTTCAGACCAAACATTAACTTGGAATGCAGGCACTTATGCATTAGGTATTTCAAGTGGTAATTCAATAGATTTAAGTGCATTGGCACAAGACATATCACTAAGTGGTAATGTTATAAGCCTTGCAGGACAAACAGGTAATGTAGATTTAACAAGCACACTGGCAGGCGTGGCAGGTAATTATGGTGACAGTAATGTTGCAACATACCTAACTAATAACTCATATGCTACACAAACTTTTGTTAATACAGCAAATACAAATGTTGTAGCATACGTTGATAATCAAGTTTCATTACTTAAAGGCGGAGCCAATGTCAATTTAGACAGTTTGGCTGAAGTTGCCAATGCTTTAAATAACAGTAATACACAACTATCAACAGTTGCATTTACTGGTAATCATAGTGATATACAAAGCAGACCTACTATAGCATTAAGTGGTAGTGACCTAACATACGATGGCACCACATTAGACCTAAGTGGTTTAGGTGCTACTGGACCTCAAGGACCAGCAGGTAATACAGGTGCTACAGGACCAGCAGGTTCAACTGGATCACAAGGTACTGCTGGAGTAGGCATTACAAGTGTAAGTTTAGCAGGTACTGGTAACTTAACATTAAATTATTCTAATAGTTCAGCACAAGATGTTGGTAATATTAGAGGACCACAAGGTGCTACAGGACCAGCAGGTGGTGGAGCGGCACTTACAGACTTTAGTGTTACTACAGCAAGTGCAAGTGGTTCTGGTTCATTAACATACAATAATTCAACAGGTGTATCAACATTTACACCAGCAGACTTTAGTTCATATTTAACAACAGAAACATTTACAAGTTTTGTACAAGACACTACACCTCAACTAGGTGGTGACTTAGATATAAACGGCAAAGACATTGTAACAGTAAGCAATGGCGATATAGATTTAGATCCAAACGGATCAGGAGTAGTAGTATTCAAAGGTAATGCTACCAAAGGCGCAGGACAGTTTAAATTAAATTGTGAGAATAACTCACATGGTATAACAATTAAAGGACCTCCACATAGTGCGGCGGCAAGTTATACATTAACATTACCAAACGATGATGGTAGTGCAGACCAAGTATTAAAAACAGATGGTTCAGGTGTATTAAGTTGGACTAATCAATCAGGCGGTGGTGCTGGAGACATTGAAGGTGTTACAGCAGGCACTGGTTTAAGTGGCGGCGGTACTTCAGGTACAGTCACAGTAAACTTAGCAGACACTTCAGTTACAGCAGGTGTATATGGTAGTGCTACAAAGACTGCTCAACTTACAATAGACGCACAAGGTAGAATAACAAGTGCCGCTAATGTAAATATTTCAGGCGGCGGAGGCGGTAGTGGTACAAGTTATGAATACTTTAAATTATATTACACTTCTGCAGGAGCAGTAGATACAACACAAGGCACAGGCGGTATTAGTGATAAGAGTACTAACATGGGTAATGTTACTATAAACAATGCGGCATCAAACAGTTGTGAAGTCATAGTAGACTTTGGAGGCAACTATAATTATCCTCCATTAGGCATAACAGCATACGGCTTTAGCCAGTCCACATCGGAGTATTTAATAAAAGGGCAAAGTGCAAGTACAAATAATACTACCTTAAAATTAGCAGGTAGTGGCTCACCACATGGAACATTAGGAAGTGCTAACTTAACACTATCATTAACAAGAAGTGAAACAGGATCAAGCAGTGGATTTGGACAGACATCACATGCCTGGATATACTTTACGATGGGGTCATAATAAATGGCTGATACTATTTTCAATAAGAGTGCTGATTCAACATTAGACGTTTACAAACCAGCAAAGGTATTACAGATATCTTTTACTTCAGCGACTGGATATAAGAATTGGCTCCACGATGATGGAGAAGGTGATCCTTGGTGGAGTGGTGGTGGTTCAGCAAAACCTTTTCAATATACAATAACTTTTACTGTTACTGAATATGCACATGGTTCTCATAAGACTAGAGAAAGTAGAAAGTATAATGGCATGGATGTAAGTGTAGGTGATTGGATAGCAGGCTCCCAGGATGGAAAATGTTTACAAATAGTAAGTGTAACCAGTAAGAGCACAACATCAGTAACAGTAATTGCAGAAGATGTAGATAGATATAATGCATTTAGAAGCAGTTCAGGTTCTCCTATATTTGCTGTACCAGGCACAGGAGTATTATTTAATATTAATAGTGAAGGCAAACCTATGATAGATCCTTTACCAGCAAGTTTGGTTAGTACAGATTTTTATCCAAACGTTGTTAGTAGGTTTGAATACTTAAATCCACAAGAACATTTTAGATTTACAAAAGACGCACATACATTCGCTAGAGGTGATGTACTTGCTATTACTAGTTCAGGTACTTTGGTTAAAGCAAATGCAAGTACAATTAGTAGAACAGTTGGTGTTGTAAGTTATACAGGTCCAGGACCTAATCAATTTAAAGTAAAACCACAGAACCAAATTATAGACTTTAATCCGGCTTTACCAGGTACTGCTGGACAATTTATATATGCCGATACAGATGGAGATTTAACTACAACTGACACAGGCAAAATATTATTCTTAAAATTAAAAGATGCTGTGAGTACTGTAGCAACAGGTAATATTTCTAATGCTACTTCAACACAGAATCATGTTATAGAAATCAATGGTACCAATGTAACCTTAAGCACCGGAACAACTATAGCAAATGCTGTAACAGACATTAATGGCACAGCAAACACCTTTGTAACAGCCACAGAAGCCGCTGTACCCACAAGTGCTACATCAGATACTAGTGATTACAGTTATGGATTATTAGGCGGATACATTCCATTTAGTGGAAACATCACAACAGGCAGTGGTACATACCTTGCTAATGTTACATCAAGTCCAAGTGGTAATGCACAATATGGTGCCGGAATTGCAAACAATACAGATATTAAAAACGTATTAGATGGACTTAGTATTCCTAACTTCAGTACTGAAATATTAGGAGATGGTAGACTAGTACTTTCAGAATCAAATGGTAATGCTATTACTATTGTTAATGTAACAAACGATGCAAACAGTAATGTTCCGTTTGCCGGCGATGCCAGTATAACAGGAATATCTTTGAGTACAAGTGCAAGTACAGGAAAGAATTTAAAACTTACTAGAACAGATGGTGGACCTATTGACTTAGAAGATAAAACAGGAACACCTAGTACAGACTTTGGTATTACTAGTGTACATAATGGTCAATTCCCATTAGGGTTATACATTGAACATGGTATGAAGTCCTCAGGAACAACTATTGTTGCTAACATATCAGCAAGAGATTCATTAAGTCCACAAGCAGGAGACCTTGCCTATGTAACAGATGCAGGTGATGGTGAGTGGGGTCTATTCATATATGATGGAAGTGCATGGGGCGAGTTAAGTAATCAGGATAGTGCTAATACTGATGCACAAACATTAACAACTTCCTTTGATACACCAGGCGGAGGCTTTGGCGGAGTTGAAACAGTTACACTTGGTAATGTATCTCCTGGTTCAAGAATTGTCGAAGTAAGTGTTAAAGTTACAACTCCAGTAACAAATTATACAGGTGATGCTCCAACAGTAGACGTTGGTGACCAAACAGATATAGATGCATACATGACAGGTGATATGAGCGACCTATCTTCAGCAGGAACATATACATCAAGTCCAGGATATGTTTATCCTGCCAGTCAAACAAATGACTTAAACATACGTTGTAAGTTCACACATAACTCAGCAACACTTGGTGCTGTCACAGTTAGTGTAACCTACGTTTAATCCCGATATACGATAAATATACAAGTATAATGCTTACATTAAAGTAAGTTCTTGTACATCTATATATAGACAAAATCCTTAAGGAGTAACAAGATGGCGAATATTAAAAACTTTGGAATCAAAGGTGTTGCCGCCGATGTTCAATATGGAAAGAGTGGAGGCTTCGTAGTTTACGATTCATCCAATAACAAATTCCAATTTAAAGACAACGGTTCAGCTCTAGAAGATGTCGAATTTGCAACAGTTCAAGCAGGAACCTGGGGTGGTACAGCGATAGCAACCACTAAAGGGGGAACTGGTTTAACTACAGTTGCACAGGACAACATCATTTACACTAGTGGCGCAAACACTTTTGCGGCTTCCAGTATTTCGGCATTTGGTAGAAGTATTATTGACGACGCAGATGCGTCGGCTGGTAGGACTACACTCGGTATAGGTACAATCGCTACACAGGCGGCTGACTCAGTAAACATTGATGGTGGTGCAATAGACGGCACTATTATTGGTGGAACTACTAAGGCGGCTATTGGTGGTACTGTAATTACAGCAACCACTAACTTTGCAGGTAACTTAACTGGTGATGTAACTGGTAATTCAGATACAGCAACAGCACTTGCAAACGCAAGAACAATCACCATAGATGGTGATGTTGATGCAACGGCTACTGCTTTTGATGGTAGTCAAAACATAACTTTAACCACAACACTAGATAATACTGGTGTAAGTGCGGCAAGTTATGGTAGTGCAACAGCAGTTCCTGTGCTAACAGTTGATGCAAAAGGTAGAATAACAGCGGCTACTACAGCGGCTATTTCTACAGCATTAACAGTTGCGGCGGACAGCGGAAGTAATGACTCAGTAACATTAGGAACTGATACATTAACTTTTGCAGGTACAACTAACGAGATAGAAACAGCAGTAACAAATAATCAAATACAAATTGGTTTACCAAATGATGTTACAATCGGAAACGATTTAACAGTAACAGGTGTACTTAACTCAGATGATATTACTTCATCTACAGTTACAATTACTGGTGATGCAGTAATTTCAGGTACATTGACCGTAAACGGTACAACAACGACAGTAAACAGCAGTACAGTACAAGTTGACGATCCTATTTTTGAAGTAGGTGATCCAAGCATTAGCTCGGACGACAACTTAGACAGAGGTATAAAATTTAATTGGCATGACGGATCAGCGGCAAAGAAAGGTTTCTTTGGTTATGATGATTCAGCAAGTGAATTTGTTTTCATAGCAGATGCTACAGAAAACTCAAACACTTTCACAGGCACCAAAAGTGCAATAAGAACAGGCGCAATTAACTCTGCGGCAATCACGGCAACATCCTTTACAGGTGCCAGTGGTGCTTCAGTAACAGCATTCTTAGATGAAGATAACATGGCTAGTAACTCAGCAACAGCGGCGGCTACTCAACAGAGTATTAAAGCATACGTTGACACTGAAATTAGTGGCATTAGTTCTTCATTCACATTAAGTGCTGACAGTGGATCAAACGACACCTTCACAACTGGTGGAACATTAAACTTTGCTGGTACTAGTAACGAAATTGAAACAACTGTTTCAAACGATGCTATTACTATTGGCTTAGTAAATGCACCTACAGTAAGTGGAACAATGACAGCAGGTAATTTTACAACTGCTGGTACAATCACAGATGGCGTAGCAAGTCTATCAGACGGTGCTATAACAGGTGCAACAACAGGTGCTTTTAGTGGTACAGTAACAGCAGGAGCATTCAATGATGGTACTGCTACATATGATGCTGGTACTATTACTAGTGGTGTTGCGGCAACATTCAGTGGTGCTGTACAAGGTGGAAGTTTAACAGACGGAACGGCTACATTAGCCTCAGGATCTTTAACAGGTGCTGTAGGTGTAACTGCTTCTGGAACAGTTCAGTTCGGATCATTAAGTGATGGTACAATAACTGTAACTGCTTTTGTTGATGAAGACAATATGGCTTCAGATAGTGCTACATTAGTACCAACTCAACAATCAGTTAAAGCATACGTTGATACACAAATTGCTACAGTTAATACTGGTAACACATTGGCTTTTACAGACGATGCGACAACTGGTAGTTTAGCAATTGATTTTGACACAGAAACTTTGACAATAGCAGGTGGAACAGGCTTAACTACAGCAGGTAGTGGTAATACACTAACTGTATCATTAGATAACACAGCGGTAACAGCCGCAAGTTATGGTGGTAGTACAGCAATTCCAGTAATTACTATTGATGCACAAGGTAGAATAACAGCGGCTTCAACAGCCAGTATTTCTACTTCATGGACACTAACAGGTGATTCAGGTTCACAAACAGTAGCAGGTGGAGATACTGTTGACATAGCAGGTGGTACTAATATTACTACTGTAGCAGGTGCAACAGATACTTTAACAGTAAACATGGATACTACATTAAGTGGTATGGTTGCTGGTACATTCTCAGGTGCTGTACAAGGTGGATCATTAACAGACGGAACTGCTACATTGACAGGCGGTGCTTTAAGTGGTGTAACAACTATGGCGGCAACTGACTTAACATTAGCAGGTAACTTAACAGTAAACGGTACAACAACTACTGTTTCTTCAACTAACACAACAATTTCTGACAAACTGTTAGAACTTGGAAATGGTACTAGTGGTACACCTTCAGGTGATGCTGGTATTGTTATTGAAAGAGGCGATAGTGATAATGCATTCTTTGGGTGGGACGAAAGTACTGACCAATTCCAGTTTGCAACAACATCAGCCACAGGTGCAAGTACAGGTGATTTAACATTAACTGATGCTAACCTTAAAGCAGGTACTGTAACTTATGCAAGTTTGAGCGATGGCGCAATAACTATAACAGCATTTGTCGATGAAGACAACATGGCTAGTAATAGTGCTACATTAGTTCCAACACAGCAATCTGTTAAAGCATACGTTGACTCACAAGTAGTAGCACAAGACGACGGTATTATAAGAGCAACTGCAACAGCAGATAGTTCTACTACTGTTTTCACAATTGGTACTATTCCAAGTGTATCAGGTAGAAGTTACTTTGCCAATAAGGCAGTAATTAAAGTAACAACTGCTTTCTCAGGCGGTTCTGTGGATGGATTTAAAATCACTGATGATGAAAGTTCAGAAACAACCTATGTAACAGCGGTTCAGGCTGATCCTACAGTAACAGGTACTTATGTACTTGACTTAGGAATGGAAGCCTTAACATCAGGTACTACACTACAATTAGACGTAGTACAAAGTGATGGTTCTACTGCGGCAACAGCCACAGCAGGAGCGGCTACTGTAACTGTTGAATATGTATATAATACATAATAATAGTTAGTAATTAATTTTACATTAAAAAGCACTCTTCGGAGTGCTTTTTTTTGACTTAAAAATGTTTTAACTTTATTAATTTTGTATAAATACATGTAACAAACCTAATTAGGAGAATTAAAATGGCAATAGCAAAAAATAACCCAGCGGCAACTACTACAGGTTCAGCATCAGAAGTAATCGGAAAAGATATCTCAATCTTTTCTTTAGACTACATCGTTGCTAACGCAAGTACTGGCCCAAGTGGTGCTCAACAAGCCGTTCTTAATGCAATTCAAGAAACTAGAGTAATTTTAGCGGCAGGAGCCACTACTAACTCTAACACAGAACAAACTTTTATTATTGAAGGTGAATTAGATTCAGGTCTTCAAGCAAGAGTTCAAGCATTAGGAACAATTGATGGTGTTGATTTAAGTGGTACTACAGCAACCGCTCAAGCATTATCAATCGCCGTAGGCGCATAAGTATCAGAATAAACATTCTATTAAAAAGCACTCTTCGGAGTGCTTTTTTTTGGCAAAAAACACAATATCTATAGAAAAAGGTTGACTTGACCTACAACATATAGTATATTAATTACATTATTAACAAATTCATAGGAGTAAAAATGAATAAAATTTATAACTTATTGTATAGTACAATACTCGGACTAGGTATATTAGGCTTTATCACAGCATTAGTATTTGCCTGGGGAACTTTAATCAGCCAATTTGATATGTCTAAAACACTAGAAACAATTATATTATTCTTACCGTTAATACTATTTGCTTCTTATAACATGGGTGAATTAAGACGTTTAAATTCAAAAAAAGAGGTTGACATAGTTACAAAATAGTGTATTATTACATATAAGGCTAAAAAAAGGAGTCGAAATGAAGACAACAATAGTATGGATTATAGGAATTGCATCAGCATTATTCCTATCATATAGTGCAAATGCTTCAACTATTAGAGTTGATGCTGAAGTACTACAAGTAGAGCCTGTGTTAAAATACACAACAATTAATGGCGTTGAAAATCAAGTAAGAGAAGTTTGTCAAGACAGACGAGCAAGAGATAACTATGGTATCTTTGAAAGAGGAACTGATAGTATATTTGGATCTAACGGAGGCTTCTTAGGAAGTGTTGTTGGAGTTGCAGTTGCAGACAAACTAGATGCTAATAACAATGCAAGAATCATTGCAGGGTTAATTGGTAATAGAATCGGAAATGATTTAAGTCATAAAGGAAAATACAAATATAATTGTGAATTCAGAGAGATTCCAGTAAAGACCAGCCATGTTGCTCAGATATTAGATTACTATTTGGTGACTGTTCAGTATGGCGGATCTTTACACCAACTTAAAAGGAATTTTCAACCTGCAGTTGGAGACTTAATTAAAGTATCATTTAGGATAAATTAATGTCAGACGATAACGGTAACAATGGAGATGATAATACTCCTGATAATGTTATTCCCTTTCCAAGTAGACCTAAACATATTAGTGATTTACTGCCTGACTTAATAGAAGACCTAACTGGAAAACTTACATCAGAACAGTTAAGAGACTTCGAAGCATTCATTAAAGCCAAACATCCTTTACCAGAAGATGCATTTACTAATATAGATCCAAATGCATCTTTCACAATTAAACTAGATGAACACGGTGATATAGTAGATAGTTTTACTCCAGAAGAACTGGAAGAACGTATTTTTAAAGCAGAAACACTAGTAGATAAGTCTTTTGAATACATTAAAGTTATTGAACGTACAATGTTTAAATATGAGAACTCTTTGCAAATCAATGAGTTACAGTGGTTATCCACAGAATTACAAAAAATCTTCTTAGAACTACAAAAAAAGGTTGACTTTGAAGAGTAAAGACGTATAATAGTATATGTAGGTTAAGAAAAAGGAGTAATTTATGGACACACTACAAGTAAGACCGAACGATACAAACGATATCGTTCTACGAGCAATGAAGGCAGAGCGACCTATTTTTATATGGGGTGCTCCTGGAATTGGTAAATCAGAACTAGTTCAGCAAATTGTTGATTCAGGTGAGTTAGGTAATGCTCATATGATAGATTTGCGTCTAGCATTAATGGAACCAACTGACCTAAGAGGTTATCCGTTCCGTAATCCAGAAAACAACTTAATGGAATGGGCACCACCTGCCGACCTTCCTACACAGGAAACTGCAGAAGTGTTTGATACTATTGTGTTGTTTTTAGATGAGTTGAACTCTGCACCACCAAGTGTACAGGCGGCGGCTTATCAATTAGTATTGAACAAAAGAATTGGTCAATATAAACTACCACACAATGTAAAAATTGTTGCGGCAGGTAACCGTGAAACTGACAGAGGTGTTACTTATAGAATGCCTAGTCCGTTAGCAAATAGGTTTAGACACATTAACATGGAAGTAAACTTTGAAGATTGGAGCATTTGGGCTACTAATAACAAAGTTCATCCTGATGTTATTGGTTACCTAACTTACAGTAAAGCAGATTTGTTTGACTTTGATCCTAAAACATCTAGTCAGGCTTTTGCTACTCCACGTAGTTGGAACTATGTAAGTGAAATTCTTAGTACAGAAGGTTTTGATACTGCATCAGACTTCCAGCAAAAGGCAGAAGTTGCCGGTGCTATTGGAGAAGGTATGGCAATTAAGTTCTGTGAACACAGAAAGATTGCTTCACAACTTCCTAACCCAGAAGATGTTCTTAATGGTAAAGTTAAGAAGTTAGACATCAAAGAGAAGTCTGCACAATATTCATTTGCTATTGGATTGTGCTATGAACTGGCTGACCTTTCAGAAAATGGAAGTGAAGCAGATTTCGATAAAGGAGTTGATTACTTCTTTGAGTTCATCATGCAAAACTTTGAGCCTGAGTTAGTTATCTACTCTGCTAAGACAGTATTGGCTGACCACGATATAGATATTAAACCTCGTAAGTTGGCTGGTAAGAAAGAGTTTAAGGAGAAATATTGGAAGTACCTATTCCCAACTGAATAGGTTACTTCTAACAGTTAAAAACCGTTGTTGTATCCTGCCTGAAAAGGCACATCGTTACTCCTACAACCTACGACGACAACAGTTTTTCCCCTCTTCGGAGGGGTTTTTTTTGACTAAAATATCTACCTTTTTGCCAGAAAAAAAGGTTGACTTTGCCCGTAAAAGAAGTATAATATAAGTATATTGTAAGGAGTATATAACAAGTGGACATTTTAAATCAAGCAGTAAAGAATCCTAAAGTAAGCAGTTCGCCAAACGACACAGCTCATAAGGCTTTGGATACTATCCCAGAAACAACTAAGACAAAACAAGAGATTGAAGACCGTCTTATATCTGCTAGGATATCTATGCTACTTAATTGTCCTTTCTATGGCAACCTGGCTTGTCGTTTAGAAATGAAAGATGCTACTGATTGGTGTCCAACTGCCGCAACAGATGGCAAATACTTTTATTACAATAGACATTTTGTAGATGCTCTTAAGCAAGGCGAGTTAGTTTTCCTTTGGGGACATGAAGTTGAGCATTGTGTGTATGACCACTTTGGTCGAAGAGGTAATAGAGACCCTATGCTTTGGAACATAGCAAATGACTATGTTGTGAACAGTGACTTGATTGAACAAAATGTTGGTGATAAGATTACACTAGTTGAAATATGTCATGATTACAAATACCGTAGTTGGATGTCAGAAGAAGTTTATGATGACTTGTTCAAGCAGGCTGAAGAAGAAGGAAGAGTAATCAGAGAGTCTACATTAGATGTACACTTGGATATGGATACTAGCGATGACGATGCTAAAGGTGATGGTCCTGAAGGTAATACTGAAGGTGGCGACAATGATGGTAGCAAAGGTCCAATAAGATATACTGCTGAACAAAAGAAAGAGATTCAACAGAACTTTAAAAATGCAACTATCCAGGCGGCAAAGTCGGCTGGTGCTGGTAACTTACCAAGTGGTGTTAAACGCCTAGTTGACCAAATGACTAATCCACAGTTAAGTTGGAGAGAGTTATTGCCACAGGAAATACAATCAACTTTTAAGAGTGATTACACAATGTCTACTCCAAGTAGGAAAGGTAGAGATGAAGGTTACTACTTGCCTGGAATGGACAGAGAGAACACAATTGATATTGCAATGGGAATTGATACATCAGGATCTATGACTGATCCTATGTTAGTTGATATCCTAACAGAAACAAAAGGTGTTATGGATCAATACACAGACTTTAAAATACATTTATTCTGCTTTGATACCGAAGTTCATAATCCACAAGTGTTTACTGAACACAACATGGATGAGTTCTTAGACTATGAACCTGCTGGAGGCGGCGGTACAGACTTTGATTGTTGTTTTGAATACTTTAAAGAACAAGGTATTGTTCCTAAGAAGTTTGTTATGTTCACAGATGGTTACCCTTGGGATAGTTGGGGAGATGAAAACTACTGTGATACTTTGTTTATTGTTCACGGTGGCGGGTATGGTGGAAGGTCACCTATCGCACCTTTCGGTACAACTGTTCAATATGACAGGAAGAGAGACGAATAATGTTTAAGAGGTTTAATAAACTAACTGAAGCAGAATTTACTGCATTAAGTGGTACAGATAAATTTGCTAATATGATTAGTAATAAATTTGTAACAGATGACTTTGATATATGTGAATGGTTATATGACAATTCATTAGGTCAATATTGTGCATTAAAGGATGGACCTCAATGGATTATCTACTTTGAATCAAAGGAAGATGTTGCTAGGATCTTTGCACATTTAGATACTCCCATTACAGAAGCACCACCAGTTAGTACGATAAATATACAACAAGAGTTTAAATAATTGGTGTTTTAGACGCTCTTAGACGTCGTATAAGCAACGATATTAGGCTCATATACATACTAGTACCACCATTAAAATACGTTTTAATAGGGCATTTCGACCAAATAAAAGGTTGACTTTGGCCCATTTGGTGCTATAATATGTACATACTGTAGGAGTATTTAATGTTTAAAGGTTTTTTAGTTATTGGAGATGTACACAACGAGTCTAACTTGTTGGGACTTGCTAATGACTATGCTTTACAGAATGAACTCCAAATGGTATTTGTTGGTGACTTAGTTGACTACGGTCCTACACCAACAGAAACAATTCATATGGCACATGACTTAATGCAAAATCATAGTGCTATCTTTATTGAAGGTAATCACGATAACAAAATTTTTAGATATCTTAAAGGTAATGATGTAACTGTTTCTCATGGAATGATTCCTACTGCTGAAGCAATGGAAGATACTGATGTTGCTGATAAGTTTAGATGGATATATGAGAATATGAAACCATTATTTGTTATCGGTGATACGCATATTACTCATGGAGCATTTACTTCTTCTTATTGGAGTAATGATGTTAATGAGAGTGCTCACAACAGAGCAAGGTTGTATGGTGAGATAGATAAGTCTAAACCTTTTGTTGAATGGAATGGACAACATTATCCACATAGAACTTATGCTTGGGTTGATGCTATCCCTAATGGTAAGACTGTTATTGTTGGACACGACAGAAGTCCATTTGAAGAAGTTCCAGCATTTGAAAGTAACATTAACCAAATTGTTTCTAAAACTAATGAACAAGGTGGTACAGTTTACTTCACAGATACTGGTGCTGGTAAAGGTGGATTTGTTTCTGGTGTTGTTCTTGACACTAGCGGACTTGTTCAAGATACCATAGAGTTCAAGTAAACATTTCATAAATAATTTCCATGAACGTAAATGATTTTAAAATCATAGACATTGATGGAAATGAAACCACACTAGGTTCATTTGGAACAAACCTTCTAATAGTAAATGTCGCAAGTAAATGTGGACTAACTAAACAGTATCACGATTTGCAACAATTACATGAAGAGTATGATGACTTAACTGTTATAGGATTTCCTTGTAATCAGTTTATGCATCAAGAACCAGATGATGAAGATACTATTAAACAATTTGTATCAAGTAGATATAGAGTTACTTTTCCTATGATGTCTAAAATAGATGTTAAAGGTGATAATGCTCATCCATTGTATAAGCATTTAACTGAAGGCGGTAAAAGAATATCTTGGAACTTTGAAAAGTTCTTAGTTAGCAAGGATAACTCTGTTATTATTAGACATAGTCCACAAACGGAACCTGTCGAACTAAAATCTGACATAGAAATTTTAGCCAAGAAATAAACCTATCATTAAAACATACTATAAATAATTGTGTTATTAAAATAACGAACTTTTAAATATTGGAGCATATTAAATGACAGACGAAGTTACAAACAAGGAAACAATCTCAGAAGAGTTTTCAAATGAGCCTGCAGGAGAAACTGCACCTGGCCCAATTGAAAGCATTACTCTTAAGGAGTTGGATCAAATTGCCCAAATAATTGATCTAGCATCTCAGAGAGGAGCATTCAGAGGCGGAGAGATGTCCACAGTAGGACAACTTTACGATAAACTAGCAACATTTTTAGCAAATGTTAAAGAACAACAAGATGCGGCAAAAGCCGCGGCTGAGTCCGAAGAAGCACCTGTTGACGCAGAAGCAGACGGAACTCAAGACGGAGAAAAATAATGGCACAAATGACAAAACATGTAGGCGTATATGGTGACAAACCTTGCGTAGTTGTATTCAGAGAACTACCAGAAGAAGATGACCAAGCACTTATTGTTATTAGTGATTCACTAGAAGGACAATTTCATGATGACATTATGTCAGTTGTTGATAGTCCAGAAGGTCAAGAAGCAAATAACGTGAGCGAAGTATTCTTTAGACGTAGACTTACTGACGGTGAGAACATGCTAGAAGCATTACACTCAAGAGGTAAACTTACAAAAGTTCCAACCAGTATGGTTAAACTTACTCCTGCACCAAATCAATCAGTTGATTTAACAGAAATAAATGCAGAACTAAAAAAAATTGAAACAGGTTCTAATCCACCTTTAGTAACAGAAGCAACATCTGAGAATTTATCTCAGGGTGTAGTTCCTACTGAAGAGGTAGCATCTGAAAATCAAATAGCGAACAATTTATTATCTCAGGCATCACTCATGAGAGAAGATGCTAAGGTACTATTAGGCGATGCAGAAAGTAAAGAAGAAGAGGCTTATAATCTTGCTCCTGAACTTAAACCTAAGAAAGGTCCTGGCAGACCTCCAAAAAATGCATCATTAGACGTATAAGTCTAATTTAGATAAGTACTATAGCAGAAGGTTATAGTAAAACCTAATAGTAGGAGAGATAAGGTGTCGACTCACGACGTAAAGATTGTATTAGTCGCGAAACAAAATAAGAATAATGAGTTTGAAAAATTGCTACGACAAGTATTTCCACAAGAGATACCAGTAGAATTAATTGAACAAGTTGTTCTCGAGTTCAAAGACGGAACAAAAGCACAATTAGATACAAGGGAACTAGAACATCCTTTACCTACCTCACCTGATAAGACCTGGAAACAATTAATAAAAGCATTTTCAAATGTTAATCAAGTTACCATAGTTGTTGATGTTAATAAAGTAGAAGCATCAGTTGGTACAAAAGTTGGTTCCATGTTAGATAAACACTTCAAATGAAAATAGCAATTACTGGACACTCTAGTGGCATTGGAGCATCTATACACGATAAGTTAGCAGGTGACTTGAATGAGGTTAGAGGTTATAGCAAAAGCAATGGTTGGAATATTGCAGAAGACGATGGCGATAAGATTATTAATGAACTAATAGATTTTGATCCAGACGTTGTTTTCAATAACGCATACTATCCAGCAATCCAAAACAAAATCCTAACAACCTTATTAACCAAATGGAAAGATGCCAATGGTAAAGTTATAATTAATACAGGTTCTATTAGTGGTTGGTTAAATGAAGATATGGGTGTTGATATGAATGACACCTATGTATCAGATAAAAGACAACTAGGACAAATTTGTATTAATAATAGTTTTGATGTGTTCACACCCAAAGCAAATGTTCGATGCCATAATATTAGTTTTAGTTTTGTTGATACACCTTTACTAACAAAACGTGTAGGTGTCAATACAAATGAAGACCATATGATTGATACATCAGATGCCGCAGGTATGTTAATTGATTTAATTGCAGAACAAAAGTATCATATACCAGAAATGATTGTACAATGTAAAGTAATTGATGCAACAGATATGTTGGGCATGTACAAGACAGCCAATAGAAACATGGTAAAACATGTTGCCAAAAGTCGCAGAGATGTAAAGAAAAAACTTGACAAAGACTCCTAAAATCAGTATAATACATACAAATAAGGAGTAACATGGCCCGTAAATATATAATAACAGACATCGACGGAGTTGTTCTAGACTGGGAAGAAGCATTCAGTGTATGGGCAGAACAACACGGACACGAACTAGTAGACGGATACCAATTCAAATATAGCATAGGCGATAGGTATGGTCTCACTCACAAACAAGGAAATCAAATGGTTAAAACTTTCAATGAAAGTGCCGCAATTGGTTTTCTTCCACCATTAAGAGACGCACAATTTTTTATTAAAAAACTGCATGAGCAACATAGATATAACTTTATAGCACTTACAAGTCTAAGTTTAGATCCTTATGCTAAAGCATTAAGAGAAAGAAACCTTGCAAAGTTAATGGGCAAGTATGCATTTAGCAAAGTAATATGTTTAGACACAGGTGCAGACAAAGACGAAGCATTAGTTAGACTTGCTAAAAAACATAAAGGATGTTTTTGGATTGAAGACAAACCTGCAAATATGAAAGCAGGTACTGATGTAGGTTTTAAAGGAATACTAATGGAACATGGTCATAATATGAATGAAGAAGTAGATGGCTTTGTTGCGAAAAATTGGGAAGATGTTTATAATCATATTATAGATAATGACATTAGACCAATATCATACGAGAGGTAGCAATGGATATTTTATCATTTATAGGATTATGTGCATTAATTTATGTAGCATTTAAGTTTGGTGGCAGTATCATAGGGTTCTTTGCTAAGGTGGCTCTATTCATAATTGCTTTCTTCTTTCTTATACCCATTGGTATATTCTTATTAGCAGTAGCATATGATGTTTCAATATATCTCTGGCTGTCTATACTAAATTAATTTACCAAAAAAACTGGAAAAAAAGGTTGACTTTTACCGGGTCTTTTGCTATTATTATAATGTAGGAACAGGAGATAACGCATGAAACCACAAGAAAAATTTTATACAGGAAGAGAATTAATTGCTCATGCAGTAGCAGTTGATGAATTTCAAGGTGGAAAATACATCAAATCTCATGAAGTAGACAAGGATAAAGTAGTTGAATCCAACTTCAAATTGATGTTAGGTTTGCTTCACACTCCTAAAGATTCTAAAGTTATCATAGATGATACTCATTTTGAAATGGCTGACTCAATTATTGAGTACTTTGAAGGTCTTATTTTCAAAGCAATGGAGAGAGAACTATCTGACTTTGAAAAGAAAATTACACAACTTATTAAGTCTGACAACATTAGTTTAAGTGGTAGAGATGACAGGCTTCCTATTGTAGGCTCACTACCTAACATTTAT
>Ga0181379_1000206_pt1 | contig 30252 bp, 57 predicted proteins | sample 2SPOviralmetaG_FD_130115 | JGI IMG/M metagenome (GOLD analysis project Ga0181379, IMG submission 130115) | Marine viral communities from the oligotrophic San Pedro Time Series (SPOT) site, San Pedro Channel, CA, USA - 2 SPOT_SRF_2009-07-10 | ecosystem: Environmental > Aquatic > Marine > Strait... | reverse complement strand
TAAAGGTCAAAACGTTAAAGATATTCAGCATATTGGTCGTGCTAATGTTGATGGTCTCGGAGGAACACCACCTAACCGAAAAACTGCTAAAAATCCAATTAAGTCTAGGCATTATGGTGGAACCGGCAACAAAGCAGAACGAAGAGTAGAAAAGATGAAAACCCGAAAGGAAGAAACCGCATACGATTACTGGAAGCAGTTTATTTCTTGATTTTCTTCGTGGGACAAATACAAAACCTTTAGAATACTTATATACTAAATATAAGTATATAACGGTTGTTACTACTTTCCCTGTAAGAAAATGAAGAAGGAAGATCTAAGTGCGTTACAAAATCTATATAAAGGTATTTTTACTGAAGATTCTGAGCCATCTGTAACGGATAAGCCAACAACGGCAAAAACGATTACAGATGGTCTTGGCATCTATGAAAGTCATATCAAGTCTGCAGAGTCACCTGTTCCTCAAAAACAGGTGACTCTAAGTGAAGAAGCAGAAGTGGTAACACATATAACATCTTCTACTCCATCGACAAAACCACTTAAGTCTGCAAGTGGTATTCTAGGAAATGCACAGTGGGGTTCGGTGTCTACAGTTAATGATATTTCAGAGATATACTCATTAATGTATGAGGCAAAGAAGGAAGACCAGGATAAGGATGGAGATAATGACTTTGATGATGTTCGCATCGCAAGAATGATTGCTTCTGGCATGTCTAAAGAAGAGGCAATGAGAAAGATCAAAGAAGACCCAAAGGGTGATGAAGTAAAAGAAGAAATAGAAATGGAAGGTTACAAGGGTAAGCACGGTCAGTCTGAGAAAGAGTATCAAGACGGTCGATCACAGGGTGGTAAGATGATCTCTGGTGACTCTAAGATGAGTGGTGCAAAATACTCTCATGGTAGAAGAGTTGACGATGGTGGTGCTGGTCCACAACCTGCTGGTGGTTCTAAGAAACCAAAGGCACAAGGTAGAATGGACCGTGGAACCCGTGCTGACATAGAGTATCGCAAGGCAAATCTAAAGAAAAAAATGAAAGAAGAAAATACTCTAAATAAAGAAGATACTGAATACAATAACGGGAGTATTTCAGAAATGGCTCAAGAAGAATTAATTTACAACATCGTCGCATCATATCTTCTAGAAAATAGTTTTGCAGAAGATATCAATGACGCAAACTCAATGATGGAAGCAATGTCTTCTGCTTGGGTAGGAACAATCCTTGAAGAGTATAACGAGTATGTAGAAGATTACAACGTATTTGTTGAAAATCTCGAAATTGCTGGTTATGATCTTACCGAAGCAACCGATGAAGACATCGAAGAAGCATATAAAGATGTCGATAAGAAAAAAGCAGTAGAGAAAGCTGCTAACAAAGAGAAAGCAGCAAAGAACATTGAAAAGTTCACTAAGTTTAGAGCAAAGGGTATAGCCCAATCAAATAAACTCAGAGGTTCTATTACAGGTGGACGTTCAGCAGACCGTCCAGCAGTCAAAGGTGATAAGGAGACTCAAGAGAAGGGTGGATATAACCCAGAGAAGCTCAATAAGGATTGGTATTCCAGAGCAAGACCCGACTCTAAAATGAAGAGAAAGGGTGGAGAAATGGAAACCGTCTCTCAGAGAATGGATAGAGAGCATCCTTACAAGAATAGAATGGTTGGTAAGATGGGTAGAGAGTATGGTAGCCGTGCTGCTGCTAATGTCACCGACGTACTGAAGGCATTAGAAGGAAATCGTAAGAAGAAGTAAAGTCATTAAAGATTAAGATTTAAAACACCCTCTTGACAGGGTGTTTTTTTATGTGTAAAATTACTCTGTGGAGTTTCAAAGTTATATTATAACTCTAAATAGCTCCAGATGACTATACTATATGAGCTATGAAAATCCCTGGATATTTTTGGAGAGACCTTTTACTTCTGACGATGTTTTGGACAACTATGGTTTTGTTTATCTCATTACCAATCTCACCAACCAACGACAGTACATTGGGAGAAAGTATTTTTGGTCGTTTAGAACTCCAAAGGGGAAGAAACGTAAAGTAAAATCAGAATCCGATTGGAAAAAATACTATGGGTCTTGTCCAGAATTAAAGGAGGATGTGAAACAATTTGGAAAAGAAAATTTCAAAAGACAAATTCTTTCTTTACATGAAACAAAAGGAAAAACAAATTATGAAGAGACCCGACAATTATTTGTAAATAATGTTTTGATTGAAACTCTTGACAATAATAACCCAAAGTATTATAATTCTAATATTCTTGGACGTTATTACAGAAAGGATTATTTTCATGAACAATCAAAAGACTGATGCTATCTGTAATAACATAATAGATAAATATATTGATCGTATGAATCAACTTTGTGCTGAGAACAGAGTTGCTGATGCAATCTGTGTTTATGATGAAATTAAAGACTGGGTAGTTCAAAAAGAGAATCTTGATTGTTTGATGTTAGATTATCTTGAGGATTGCTAATCCACTGCGGGTGTGGTGTAGCGGTAACATGTGAGCCTTCCAAGCTTTTGTCACGGGTTCGATCCCCGTCACCCGCTTTTTATATAAACAATATGTCTGATATTAGTAAGGTAAAAGTATTTGAAAATAGGTTTCCAGTAGCAAAAAAAGTTATTTGGGATGATGCTGTAAAGAAAGTCAACTTTGATGTTGATAATGGTGCATTCTATGCTCTAAAAGAAGAAACTGATGTTAATGAAGAAAGAGTTACTATTATTGGTTTAACTAATTATAGAACACCTTCTATTAAAACTGCATATGATTCTGTTTTTTCTGAGTTTCCTATGATTGAGAGTATGTATCTTTACATATCAAAAATAAAAGGTAGTCATTGTTTTGATAGACACAATGACCCAGAGGCAGTTTTACTTGTTCAGTGTATTGGATCAATGTCATATGAATTTGATGATGGTTTAATTCGTACAATAAATCCAGGTGATGCCTTATACATACCTTCAGAAGTCTATCACAATCCAACTGTAAATACCCCTAGAGTTACTATGAGTTTCGGATTACCAGTCGATTACCAAATGGAGCAATGAAATGCTAACTGTAAGATGTAAGGAATGTAGAACTGAGTTAATCAGCAGTAGAAAAATTCAATTTTGTGGATGCCCAAATCAAATGAGCATTGTTGATGATAAAATTGGAGCAGTTGATTTAGACAAAGTTGTAATTGTCACAAACAACTTAGAAAGAAAACTTGATAGTCATTTCTCTAAAGAGGAACTTGCATATCAAGAAAATAGACGTAGAAGAAAAGTTAAAAGACTTGAGTTTGAAGAAAGGTAAAATTTAATATTTTCTTCAATAATATAATGAAATAAACATATTAAATACCTATGTAACTTCTTTAATTATTATATATTATAATGTATCTAAAGAACTTACATGGATAATCACACCTACGATAATTGGGTGAAAGTAAAACTTACTTTTGAAGAATCCGGTAATACCGATAATATGTTTTATAAAAGAGCATGTGCTATAGTTCAAAATGGAAAAGATCCTTTATCTGAATATTTGGGGGATAATAAAAAATGAATCCAGTAATTTTAATCGGTTGCTTTATACCACTGGTTATTATTTTTATAGTAATGAAACTTGCTGTGTGGGTGTCTGCTGTTAATTCGGAAAACGATTATGTCGGAAAAGAACCTTTCAGGGAACGAGGACCATATGTGGCAGACCCATATGCAGACGTTGATGATGAGGAAGAAGAATTTACAGATCGCACAGACTATAGATGATGCTTTGTATGAATATTATGTTGTGGAACAGGGTAAACCTGTTCCAAACTGGAGGTATATAAAAGATGCTGACTGGTGGATGGAATATTTAAAAAGTTTAGGAATGAATCCGAGGAACCCATGAATGACTTTTTTGATTACATAAAACAAGATGCTATCAATCTAACTAAGGTGCATAGATGGATGACTGTATCTGAGGCAGAACTTTTAATTTATGATGCATTTATTAGACGTAGGCATACTGATAGGAATAGTGGATGGACTACGGTAATGAATAGAATTAAACCAGAGTATGCTAGATATCAGATGATGACTGAGAAATACTTGAGAAAAAGAATAGAAATTGCAAAAAGAAATAGAGAAAAAAACTCCTAGACATTTTTCTTAAATTGTGCTATACTATTTGAGTGCTGAACTAGGTTTTATGATAAATAAACCAACCATTGAATTTTACTCTGTGGAACACTGGCAAGAGAATTGGGAATCTTTGATAGAAAGGGTTGAGGATGGAGAGACAATAGGTGTAGAGAATAAAAATGGAGAAAGAGCAGTAATGATACCTGCAGATGATGAACTAATTAGGATGTATGTAGATTTAAATAATGAAGGTCCCTGAAACAAATCAAGTTGTTTTCCTTGACACAATACAGCATAAGCATTAGAATATAGATATGCTCCTTTAGCAATCTGGTGAATGCAGCAAACTCATAATTTGCCTAAGGAGAGTTCGATCCTCTCAGGGAGCATGGTCTCGGATAGACCTTAAACTTGCCCTGGTCGGGGAACCCCCTTCATACGAAAAAAAACTATGTCAAACATAGAAACTAATGGGTTTAAGTAATTTGTTTTCAACTCCAATATACATGGAGAAAGTAACTGAAAATTGCAGAAAGAGTATATCAAGTGAATTATATGAAAAATTTAATTCACTTGAATTAAAACAAAACGTAAATACTTTTAATCCGTTAACATCACACGATGTTACAGTCGGTAGTGATGGGACATTATTTTCTAGCAATATATTGACAGGATGTAATAAATTTAATACTTTTTTGCATTATTCTGTTGAGCAATATTTCAAATCACTGGGTTTTCCAAATTTTGATTTTATTGTAACTGAATCTTGGTTTACATGTACAACTAAAGGTAAACATGCACCTGTACATAGTCATGGAAACTCTGATATTTCAGGAGTATTTTATTTGAAGACAAATAAAAAGGATGGTAATCTTGTTTTGAAAAATCCATTTACATTTACAAATGGAAATTTTATTTATTTTCTTCACAATCATAATAATTCTCAGCAAGAACTTCCACTTGAGGAGGGATTGCTAATATTATGGCCATCAGTTCTTGAGCATAGTACATATGTAAATGAAACTTCCAATGATAGAATTAGTTTAAGTTTTAACATTTCTATCTCTAGGTATCCGTTTACCTTTGAAACTACTAAAGAACAATCTTTAAATAAACCTATTGGTATTTTATCCCCGTAAGATAAGGGAGTTTAATAATTCTTGCTGGTGCGGGTGATTACGTTGCCGCCTGGTTTCTATGTTCCAGATAAAGACATAGTGGTGGAGCTTAATAATAGAACCCTTCCGTGTGGTTGTTTTCCTGTTTATCAACTAAAATAATAAAACAGGTGGCGAGCCTGTATAAAAATATTAAAGGGAGGTTTACAAAACCTCCCTTTTTTAGTATAATATATACTACGTATTATCAGATTTTTTGATCAAAAAATGAGTGAATATAAGAAGACGGCACTTGTGTTGGGTGCTGGTGGATTTATCGGAAGTCATATGGTTAGACGACTTCGTTCTGAAGGTTATTGGGTGAGAGGTGTAGACCTTAAGCGTCCAGAGTTTTCTGAAACTGAAGCAAACGAATTCGTTCAGGGTAATCTCTGTGATGTGGATTTTGTCAGTCGTGTCCTAGAGTATAAGGGTGACCGAGGCAACTTTTATAATTCAGTTCCCCATCGTTACATTCAACCATTCGATGAGATCTATCAGTTTGCTGCTGACATGGGTGGTGCGGGATTTGTATTTACTGGTGAGAATGATGCAGACATCATGCATAACTCTGTTAGTATTAATCTAAATGTTCTTGAAGAGCAACGTAAATTAAATGAAAGATGTGAAAAAAACGATACTAAAATTTTCTATTCTGGTTCTGCTTGCATGTATCCTGAGCATAACCAACTTGATCCCAATAATCCTGATTGTAGGGAGTCTTCTGCTTATCCTGCCAATCCAGACTCTGAATATGGTTGGGAGAAACTGTTTAGTGAACGTTTATATTTTGCTTTCAATCGCAACTACGGCATTCCTGTTCGTGTTGCTAGATATCATAACATTTTTGGACCAGAGGGAACCTGGGAAGGAGGAAGGGAAAAAGCTCCTGCTGCGATATGTCGGAAAGTGGCATATCTACCGAGTGAAGGAGGTGCTATCGAAGTATGGGGAGACGGAGAGCAAACAAGATCCTTCCTCTTCATTGATGAGTGCATCGAAGCAACCAGAAGACTGATGGATAGTGACTTCATGGGACCAGTAAATATTGGTTCAGAGGAGATGGTAACTATTAATCAACTTGTTGATACTGCTGCTAATGTTGCTAATAAAGAAGTTCAAAAGATTCATATTGATGGACCACTTGGGGTTCGTGGACGTAACTCTAATAACGACTTGATTCGTGAGAATCTTGGATGGGATTACGCACAAACTCTTGAGGAGGGAATTTCTAAGACATATTCCTGGATTCAAGAACAGGTTTTTTATAAGACACTGGAGGATTCTAATGCCTAGTTGGAGACGCAGTATTATGGACATTGTTATCAATGACTATAATACTTTTGATAAAGATGATTTGAAGAACTACGATATATACGAATTTGGTGTTTTTCGTGGTGATTCCATGGTTGAACTTGCAGGCATTCTTAATAAACATAAGATCGAAGTAAATAAATTTCATGGTTTTGATGTTTTTAGTGGTATGCCTAAAGAAACTGCTGAACCTATTTTTCAGGACTCATGGAATCCAGATATTCTTCCTGATGAATTTAATGTGATGACTTATGATGAGACTCTTAAAACACCAGAAGATTGTGCTGAAGTTGTGAGAACAAAAACACAAAGTGTTTTTGACAATAAAGATAGTATTACAAAAGTAAATGTTGTTGCTGGACTGGTTGAAGAAACACTATCAAAACAAGAAGATTTGAAACCAGCATTCTATGTTGATTTTGATTTGGATATTTACTCTCCAACAAAATATGCGTTTAATTACTTGATGGAAAATAAACTAATTGTTCCTGGGACAATTATAGGTTATGATGATTGGGGTGGGACTCCAGATTTTGATACTTTTAAGTATGGTGAATCTAGAGCACACAAAGAAATCATTGATGAGTGGGGAATTAAGATGACCAAACTATTGCAGAATGGTAATGCATATCCCCATGTTCAAACTGTATGGATTGTTCAGGAGGTATGATGACTACACTAGTTTATGTTGGTGCAAATGTTGGTCATTCCTTAGGACAAATTGCTGGTAATTTCGATAAAGTTTATGCGTTTGAACCAGACCCAGAAATGTTTGAATCTCTTTCTAGCAGGTATTCAAACAATCCCAAGTTTACTCTTGTGAATGCTGCTTGTTCATTAGAAGATGGAGAAGCAAATTTCTATGTAACTGGTAATAGAGTTGCTAGTAGTCTTGGTGATGGTATCCAGGAGTTCAAAGACTTTCATGGTTACAATGCTGAAGTCATCAAAGAGATTTCTGTAAAAACAATTAATCTTTCAGATTACTTAAAGAAAGAAGGTGTAGAGGTTATTAATCTTTATTATTCAGATTGTCAAGGTAGTGACCTAAATGTTCTTACAACCCTAAAAGAGTGGGTTGACGGAGGAAACATTGGTGAGTTATTTTTAGAGACCCATGGTAATAAACAAAATATATACCATGGACTTGAAAATAGACTTGCTGGATTCAAGGAACTTCTATCAGAAAACTTTGAACTTGTTCATGCAAGTCTAGGTTGCCATAATGGTAAAATCGTTACCGAAGAAAATATTCCACCAGAAGATCCAGAGTTTGATTGCTACTGGAGACTGAAAGGTGAAGACCCTGGTGTGGGTGAATCATTAACTGCGTGAGGAAATTATGAAAATTTTAAATTTAGGTTCTAGTGGACAGATTGGTGCATACCTTTCTGAATATCTTCGTAGGAAAGGACATGAGGTAATCGAATTTGACAAGAATCGACACCCTGGAGAAGATTTGTGTCAAATTCCAAATATTAATCTTGAGAGAGCAATTAAGGAATGTGATTTTTGTTTCTTTCTTGCTTTTGATGTTGGTGGTTCTCGATATCTGAAAAAGTATCAACATACTTTTCAGTTTATAGATAACAATACTAGACTGATGGCACAAACATTTGGTCTTTTGGAAAAGTATAATAAGAGATTTGTCTTTGCATCATCTCAGATGAGTAACATGAGTTACTCTCCTTATGGTGTGATGAAGAGAGTTGGTGAACTTTATACCACTGCACTTAAAGGACTGACTGTTAAGTTCTGGAACGTGTATGGTATCGAGAATGATCATGAAAAAGCACATGTAATTACGGATTTCATCAAGAAAGGATTTGAACTTGGTGAGTTTGAGATGATGACTGATGGTACTGAAGAACGTCAGTTCCTTTATGCTGAGGACTGCTGTGAAGCACTAGAAACCATTATGGAATGCTATACACAGTTTAAACCCGAAGACCCACTCCATATTACTTCTTTCAATACATCTAGTATTAAAGAAGTTTCACAAATCATTATGGGTCAATTTAATCTCATTAACAGACCAGTAAAAATTAATGCTGGACTTGCTAAAGATAGTGTTCAGATGGATAAGAGAAACGAAGCAGATAACTATATCCAAGGTTGGTGGTTACCAAAAACAAACCTCCAAACTGGAATTACTAACGTATTTAATGAAATGAAAAAGGAGTATGGTTACGAATGAAATTTGAAGTTACTGTCGAAGACTACAAAGTAGCAGGTGAAGAGTTTTGGCCAAAGTATTGGTATGTTGCCAAAGAACTTGGTGAAGGTGCTAAAGCAGAAGACATCCTTAAAATTATGGAATCTCTTGCTGGTGTAGCTATGAAAAAAAAAGTAGAAAATAAAATTGGTCCATTTGGTTTCAATAAGAAAAAGGACGAGGGAGATGAGCAAGTTCAAGATTAATCTTTATTGTAATGATAGATTAGAACCGTCATCTTCAGATAAAAATAACCAAAAATTTACTGATTGGGCATATGATGGTTCTGGTGAAATTGATTTCTATGTAAATCAAAGAGCACTGGAACCTTTTTCTAAGGTGAATGATAAACCAACTTATATTTGGTTGTTAGAATCAAAACAAATTATTCAACCGTATTATGATTGGATTATTGCAAACTATGACTTTGTTGCTTCCAGAGTGGAAGGTATTATTAGTTGCGATAAAGAACTCTGTGAAAAGTACCCAAAGTTCATATACTCGGTAACTAATGCTGCACCTTGGGTAATCGATAGGCAAATCTTTGAAAAGACAAAACTTGTCTCGATGATTTCTTCTAATAAGAGAATGATTCCAGGGCACTTGAAAAGACTTCAGTTTGTTGATAAGTTCAAGTCTAAAGTTGACCTTTATGGTCGTGGATTTCAGGAGATTGAATGTAAGGAGGATGGCCTCCGGGATTACATGTTTTCAATTGCAGTAGAGAATGCTGTCTATGATACATACTTTACAGAGAAACTTACGGATTGTTTTGCGACAGGGACAATTCCTATCTTCTACGGGTGTAGGGGAGTTACAGAGTATTTCAATGAGGATGGTATTATATTCTTAGATGATGACTTTGATGTTTCTACGTTGACTGAAGAACTTTATTATTCCAAAATGGATGCGATAAAGGATAATTATCAACGTTCACTGGAGTTTCCAGTTGCTGAAGACTATATCTATACTAATTATTTTAAATGAGTTACGAATATTTCAGAAAAAACAAAGTCCAAGTTGATGGAGTTATTCATGTTGGAGCACATCGTGGTGAAGAGATTTATGATTACGAAAATCTCGGAGCAAAAACTGTAATCTGGATTGAACCAAACCCTGATGTATTTGATGAATTGGCAGTTTATCTTGAACGTGCTGAGTCTTCAGTGGAGTCTATGGGGTTCTGTGTTGCTGCTAGTGATACCGATGCAGGGGAAGTTGACTTTCATATTTGTTATGGACCAGATGCTGGTTATTTGACAGGTAATAAGGGTTGTTCTTCTCTTCTTGAACCTGGAAGTGAGCAGATGAGGGAATGGCATCAAAAGACAATTAAAGTGGAGTCAGTTCGACTTGATACTTTGATGAAAAATAATGATCTTTCATTTGGTGATTATCAGATTCTTGACATGGATACACAGGGAGCAGAACTTATGGTTCTTCGTGGGTCAGATGAAGTCTTAAAGCATGTTAAGTATGTTACCAGTGAGGCAACATGGAGTAATCCAGATTATATCGGTGGTGTTATGTTTGATGAACTTTCCGAATATCTTGGAAAGTATGGATTCGAGCATGAAGAAACTTTCAAACATACTGATGATTGGGGTGATGCGTTATTTGTTAAGAGGGAAAACTAAATGACTATTTACTACAATCGACTTGGTTCAAATGGTAGACTTGGGAATCAGATGTTCCAGTATGCTGGTCTACGTGGACTTGCTGCCCATAAAGGATATGAGTGGGCAATCCCACCCGAAGATGCTGAGTCTACATGTAACTATGGACTTCTCGAATGCTTCAAGATGTCTACATTAAAAAAAGAAAATCTATCATTTTCTCCTCAAAAATTTAATACTATCAGGACAGAACAATTTAACTTTGATAAAAGTTTTTTTGATACATGCCAAGACAATGTAAATATTGATTCTTATTTTCAAACTGAAAAGTATTTTACTAATGTAGAAGAAGATATAAGAAAAGATTTTGAATTTAATGATAATATCTATAATGATTGTAAAGAAATTATAGATGAAGTCGGAGATTGTATCTTTATTCATATTCGCAGAGGTGACTATGTTGCTACTCCAGACCACCACCCAACTTTGAATGAAGAATATTATACAGAAGCACTTACTCATTTTGATAGTGAAATTCCTGTTCTAGTTTTTTCTGATGATTTGAAATGGTGTAGTGAACAAAAGTTTTTGGAAGGAGATAGATTTTTGATTTCTGAAAATCATGTAAAATACCCTAACTCAATTAAACTTGGTGATGGTTCTTTCCAACAATCACTGGTTCCTTATTGGGATTTGTGCTTGATGACTATGTGCAAAGGTGCTATAATTGCAAATAGTTCTATGAGTTGGTGGGGTGCATGGCTGCAGAACAATTCTGGTAAAGTTATTGCACCAAAAACATGGTTAGGTAAAGCATATTCCCATTATGATATGAGTGACATTACACCAGAACGGTGGGTAAAAATTTAAATTTATAGGAGAACAATGGCAGCATCATTAACGGTAGAAGATTTAAATAAGTATTCTGAAGTTCTTTCTGAACATATTGAAGATATTAATCAGTATTCAACTATGGTTGAAACTGGTACTTCATGGGGAGGAACTATTCAATCAATTAATCAATATTTTCAAAAGATTTGGACAGTAGAAATTGCACCAAATCTTTATGAAATGGCACAACGAATTACTGCTCCACTTGAGCATGTTACTCATGTTCATGGAGATAGTTTAGTTGAAGTTCCCAATTATCTTAAAACTTTGACTAAAGAAGATAAAGTTTTTTTCTGGTTGGATGCACATTATTCTGGTGGTGATACATCAAAGAATCATCTAGATTGTCCAGTTATTGAAGAATGTGTTCTCATTGATAAAGACTATGTTGCTGATAGTGCAGTAATTGCTATTGATGACTACCGTCTTTTTGAAACTGTAGAGCATGGAGACTGGTCATTTGTAAATGATGATGCTGTAAAGAATTCTTTTGATAATTTTAATATTGTACATATAAGTGAAGTTGATGACAGACTTCTTCTTTATATTGAACGAAAGGATGGTGAATGATGCTTAGTTTTAATAAACTTGGTAAGTCTGGTCGTCTTGGCAATCAGATGTTTCAATATGCAGCACTAAGAGGTATTGCTGCTAATCGTGGATTTGATTGGGTTATTCCTCCTCCAGAAGATGGGGGTATTGGTGACTTTGGTGAAGAAAATAATTACTGTATGTTTGATACCTTTAATATGGTTCATGCAACAGAAGAACACTTAGGAATTCAAGACACAAAACAGTGGGCAGTATGGAAAGAATTTCATTTCCATCAAGAACTTTTTGATAAGTGTCCAGATAATACTAATCTTGATGGGTACTTTCAATCTGAAAAGTATTTCAAGAACATTGAGCAAGAGATTCGTCAAGACTTTGAGTTTCAAGATGAAATACTTGCACCATGTAAAGAGATGATTAACTCACTTGGTGAGGGACGTAAGATTGCTCTTCACATCCGTAGAGGTGATCCAAAACTTTCTTGGGCATATGTGAATCTTCAAAATGCTCATCCACTTCAAACATGGAATTATTATGAAAAAGCACTTGCTGAATTTCCTGATGATATTCCTGTTATTGTATTCTCTGATGTTATTGAGTGGTGTAAGGAGCAAGAATTCTTCAAACCAGACAGATTTATCCTTTCTGAAACTACCGACGAATTTTCTGATGGTCAACGAGTTCCCTGGACTGATCTTTGTTTGATGTCACTTTGTACTGATGCAATCATTGCTAATTCTTCATTCTCTTGGTGGGGTGCTTGGTTGATGAAGAATGAAAATAAAAAAATTATTTCCCCTAAGAAGTGGTTTGGAAAACAGTTTTCTCATTATGATATGAGTAATCTAATTCCTGAGGGTTGGATTGAAATTATGGATGAGAGTTGATATGGATTTATCTTTTATTATTCCTATTCGTATTGAGTCTAAAGATAGACTTATGAATGCTATTACAACAATAAGTTATCTTTTGAATGTAGTTCCAGAAGCACAGGTATATGTTAAAGAAGTTGATAGTCAATCAATTTTTTCTGAAAGGGCATTACCAGAAATTAAAAAGGTAGCAAATACTGATAAGTTGGTTCATTTGTTTCAGGTAAGTGAACCAGAATCTCTATTTCATAGAACAAAATATATTAATGACTTGTTTATGGAAACTACCAGTAAGGTAGTCTGGCATTATGATATTGATGTTTTATTTCCTTTATCTACTTACAAAGCAACTTATGATGCAATTGTAGATGGTGGATATGATTTCATGTATCCATTTGGATGTGGTGTCTATCAGAATGCTGTTAAGTATACTGATGAACTTTGCAACAAATTTATTATGAGTGGATATAATCTTGAACTTCTTGAAGAACATTCTTTTAGACTTGCGTCTACTGTTGGATTTTCTCAAGTATTCAATAGAGAATCATATATTAGTTTTGGTATGATGAATGAAAACTTTATGTCATGGGGATGTGAAGATTGTGAGTTGTATTATAGAATGATGGAACTTGGTTATAAAGTTGGTAGAATTAATAATGATGTATATCATTTAGAACACTCTAGAACTTTTAATTCACATTATCACAACCCCCAGTTTCAATCTAATAACAGACTGTGGGAATGGTTTAGGTATCAAGGAAGAGAATCTATTCTTGCTTATTATGAAAATCAAGACTACCTCAAAGAAAGATTGAAATGATGGATTTAACTTTTATGATTCCATGTAAATTGGAATCAGCAGACAGAATCAGAAATTTAACAACTGTAATTTGTTTTTTGCTTTCAAACTTTGATGCAAAAATTTCAGTTAAGGAATATGATAAGACTCAAAATTTTGAGTCTACTATTCTTCCTTTTTTGAAACGTAAATTCAAAAATCTTGACAACTTAAACTATTCTTTCTTAGAACAAACTACGGACTTTTTTCATAAAACAAGAGTCCTAAATGAATTATTAATTGAATCTGATACTGATGTTGTTTGTAATTATGATACAGATGTAATACTTCCTATTGATTCAATTAATAAATCATATGAAGCAATTAAGAATGATGTTGTTGATGCTGTATATCCATATGGAGTTGGTGCATATCAAAAAGCAGTAAAGTATTCACCTGAATTGTTTGAAAACTTTACTGCTTCTAAAATGGTGAATATTGATGTATTTCAACTTCAAGAGTATTCAACTACAAGTAGTTCTACAATTGGTTGGTGTCAGTTTATTCGCAGGAAAAATTATATAAATTCATTCATGATGAATGAAAACTTTGCTGCGTGGGGACCAGAAGATTGTGAACTTTTTTACCGACTAAATGTTATGGGTAATAGAGTTGGTAGAGTAAACAATTATGTTTACCATTTAGAACACACTCGTAGTACTGACTCTTGGTTTTCAAATCCATTGTGGCAACAAAATGTTCAACTATGGGAATGGATTAGGAGACAAGATAAAGAAACTTTGATAGAATATTACAAAAAACAAGATTACATAAAGGGGAAAAATTAAATGCTTGCTTTTAATCAAATGGGAAATGCAGGACGTTTGGGTAACCAAATGTTCCAATATGCAGCAGTGAAAGGCATTGCTAGAAACAAAGGTTATGAGTGGTGCATTCCACCTTTCACTGATTTTAGGCATGACAATTATAGTCTTGCTAGCTGCTTTAAACTTGGGAGCATGTCTGATTGCAATCAGTTTGTTCTTGATAGGGGTAATGCACCAGTTGTAGTTGAACGGTATTTCCATTTTGATGAGGAACTATACCAACTTTGTCCTAATGATGTATCTCTTTATGGATTTTTCCAGACAGAGAAATACTTCAAAGGTATAGAGAATGAGATTCGTAGTGACTTTACTTTCCATGATTCTATTTTGAATCCATGTAAAGAAATGATTGAGTCTCTTGATGAGGCACCACTATTCCTACATGTTCGTAGAGGTGACCCTAATCTTGTTGATAAGGATGGATTTAAGTGGTCTTATACAGAATGTTCATCTAAGCACCCACCTCAAACTATTGAGTACTATGAGAAGGCACTTGAAACATTTCCAGCAGACAAACCAGTAGTTGTTTGCTCAGATTCTCCTGAGTGGGTTCAGGAGCAAGAATTCTTTAGTGCAGATAGATTCCTTATCTCTGAACCAGAAGATAAGTATCCTGATGGTTCTTATACTCCATATGTAGACCTCTGCTTGATGAGTCTTTGTTCTGGTGCTATTATTGCCAACTCCTCTCTTTCCTGGTGGGGAGCATGGTTGCAAAATGGTCGTGGGCCTGTAGTTGCACCTAAAATGTGGTTTGGTCCCGATTATGCAGATAAGGATACTAAAGATCTTTACTGTGTCGAATGGAATGTTATTTAATAGGAGAAATATATGGATAAAAACAAATCAGCATATAAACTCAAGGGAATTGGTCCAATCTATTATTTGAATCTTGATGGGCAACCAGATAGAAAGGAATATATGGAAGACCAATTTAAATATTGGGAGATTGAAAACTATGAACGTATTTCTGCATACGATGGTAGGGAAGATGATTTAAGTGATATTATAAAAGGACGTTATCCAGAAAAGATGACTTCCGGTGAAATTGGATGTACAACATCTCATTTAAAAGCAATTAAACATTTTCTTGACACATCTGATGCTCCTTATGCTATCATGATGGAGGATGACGTTGATCTTCAAATTGTAAAGCATTGGGATTTTACTTGGAGTCAATTTACATCTCTCGTTCCTTTTGATTGGGACGTTATTCAGTTAGCAATTATTTGTACAGGACCTTTGCATGTTCCTCTTCATAAGAGGTTTGTAAATGACTTTTCAACTGCTTGCTATATGATTACTAGACATCATGCAGAAAAACTGCTAAAATTTCATGTAAGGGATAACAAGTATAAACTTGATAATGGAGTAAAACCCAGAGCAGTTGCCGATGATTTAATTTATAATTCTGGCAATACTTTCTCTGTTCCATTGCTATTGTATAAACTTGCCCTTGGATCATCGATTCATCCCGAACATATTGACATTTTTCATCGTTCGAGTCATGATGGTCTATTGCAGTTCTGGGAACAGAACGGTGCAAACGTAAAGATTGCGGATATCATGAATTATGATCCGTATCTTGGAAGAATTACTCAGAGTCCAGAACAAGAAAAACTATCTTCTGGACAATAAGTAAGTTCTATAGTATTATAAATAAATGCGTATGCGACAATGTTAATAATTACAACAATTGTCACATGTGCCAATTTTTCCATAGACGAATTCCGCAAACTTGAACTAGTCCAATGGTAGTTATAATAAACAGAACCACGTCGAGGTTCTTTTCATCTGCGGGTGAGATTCCGCAAGTAAATATTTAAGAGGTAAATTCAATGATTAAATCTGTATTCGCAGCAACTGCTGCTCTGTCCGTTTCAGCTGGTGCAGCATTTGCTGGTCCCTACGTCAACGTCGAAGCAAACTCAGGTTGGACTGGTTCTGATTACTCAGGAACCGCAACTGACCTTCACGTAGGTTACGAAGGAGAACTCGGTGAGAGTGCTTCTTACTACGTTCAGGGTGGTGCTACTCTGGTCAGTCCTGATGGTGCTGAAAGTGATACTGTTCCTTCTGGTAAGGCAGGTCTTGGTCTTGCACTGACCGATGCCCTTGGTGCGTATGGTGAAGTCTCATTCGTCGGTTCTGGTGATTCCGATATCGATCGTGGATACGGTGCTAAGTTGGGTGTCAAGTACTCCTTCTGATTCACTTGACAGTGTGATATGATAAAGGGGTCTACGGACCCCTTTTTTTTATGCTTATGAAAAAAATTTTATACGTACTGGGTCACCCAGTAACTATGGTTAACCTTTCGTTGGTTGGGTTTCTGTTGGTGATTCAGATTGTTCACACTAAAGCACACCTTACTTTAGAGGCAGACGTTCATGGTCATGCTTACAGAGTATTGAAAAAGAATCCAAAACTAGCAACATCTTCTTGCTATGAGTTGGGTATGACTAGTAAATGAATGAAGAATTTCTTGACAAAACTTTATGTTTCCTATATACTATGTAAAGATTCATTACGGAGTGTAACATGACTGTAACAACAGAAGACGGTGGACGCACAAACATGTATGCCACTGAACCACAAATGTATATTTCTAAGACCGACGCAGAGCGTTATGGATATGAGAGTTATGCAGAGAGAGCCGAGAAACTAAATGGACGCACTGCTATGCTTGGATTTGTTGCTGCTGTTATCTCTTATAGTGTCAGTGGTAGTGTATTTTTCTTTGGTGTCTTCGGATTCTGATTTGTAACGTAGCAAGAAATACTTGACAATGACTCAAATTTTCCTTACAATTACCTCAATTGCCTTCTTTGTTTTGTTTGCATATTCTGTAGAACAATTATCCGAGACTTATTAATGCCTTTTACTATCACATTTCGCACCCCAGATGGAGATGAACAAGAAGTTCCTTGTGAACCTGATCAGTATATTTTAGATGCTGCTGAAGAAGCAGGTCTTGATATGAATTATTCTTGTCGTGCTGGTGCTTGTTCATCATGTGCTGGTAAAGTAATTTCGGGTACTGTTGATCAATCTGATCAATCCTTTTTGGATGATGACCAGATGGAAGAAGGATTTGTATTGACTTGTGTTGCTTATGCTACAAGTGATTGTGTAATCGCAACTGAGCAAGAAGAAAATCTTTACTGATGAATAAATTTTATCTTTTTTCTAAAAAGTCTTGTGGTCCTTGCAATCTAGTAGACAAATATCTAGATTCAATTAAACTGGATACGAGTATTGTTGAAAAGGTTGATTTGGAAGACTTTAGTGACACTCCAATTCCACAAGAAAATCGTGACCTTGCTAAAAGATATGGGATTTATGCAACTCCTGTTCTTGTAGTTGTGAAAGGTGATGATCTTGATTGTGTCATTGAAGAACAAGTCGGTGGATTAAACATTACTCAAAATATTAAACGACTTGTAGAAAAATATGCATAATTGCAATCAACTCTATGATGATATGGAGAGACTAAATGCCCTTTACGAAGAACTCTGTTGGGCACATGATGATGAACTAGTATTCACTCATGAAAATGGCAGAGTCATTATCTACAACAAAACACAGGAGCAAAACAAATGAACGAAAACGCAGAACGCATCAACGGTTGGGCAGCAATGATTGGAGTCATTGCAGCAATGGGTGCTTACGCATCTACAGGACAAATCATTCCAGGAGTATGGTAAATGTTATTGTTAGCATCTATCCTTTTGGGAAGCTTTATTATTGGAGCAGTACTCTCGGACGGAGGTGCTGATGATGATGACCATTTTGATGGTGGTATGTTGATACCCGCACAAATACCAAGTCACTGACTGACAAAAAAGACTTTGCTCTATATACTGAGTAGAGTCTTTTTTATTGTATGCCAAAGAACCAATTGAACAAGGATGAATTATTATGTCATGTTCTTAAACTCAAGCATGAAGTTGATAATGAATCAAAAGCAGTGTGGCAAAAAGAAAAGGACTTAGCACATAAGTATCTTAATAAAGTATTGGATAGAATTAGTGAATATCGTTATTGATGATACAATTATTCCATAATAAATAATAACATCCCAAAAATGGGAAGTCAGCCAAGAAAAACTTAGTGAGTGTATTAAATAACTTAATTTTTTTATAGTAAGTTTTTTGTTGGATATAAATCTCATGGTATGTACTTAACAAGAGAAGTCCTAATCAAAACCATTGTTGCTGAAGAAATGAAAGACAATAGTGGTTCAGATTATGTTCAAAACTTAAAGGATGCCTATCATCGGTGGGAACATCAATCAAGTGAAATACTATGTACCCACTATAATAAGATACGACAATCAGATATTACGGTAGAGTCACTGCTACCTTGACAATTTAAAAATATAGTAATAGGATAATAATCCTTTGAGACGTATATGATTAAAACATTATTAATTACAGCTACACTAGCATCACTTTCTGCTTCAGCATCTCCCAGTCTTCCCATTACTACTTTAGTGGAAGATGTTGAAGTACCAACCATTGAGGTTGTGCCTCAGTGGCAGTGCCCTACCTGCACCCCTGAAGAACAGTATGTTTTAGAACAACTACAAGAATATACACTTATCACTGATCGTAATGCACTAGCAACAATCATGGGTAATATTCAGCAAGAATCAAAGTTCATCCCCAACATCTGTGAAGGTGGTGCTCGTGTTTCCTATACTGAATGTAAGGTTGGTGGGTATGGGTTGATCCAATGGACTTCTATCGGTCGGTACAAAGGTCTTGGAAACTTCTGTGCTAAGTATGTTTGTGACCCTAGTAGTTTGGAAGGTCAAACTCGGTGGATGATTAACGAACCTATCTTCCAAAAAGTCCTTCCACGATTTGAAGGTGGTGGACAAAGCATATCGTATTATATGAAACCTGCTTATCGTTGGTTGGGTTGGGGTATCAAAGGTAATCGAGAGGTTTATGCCTGGGATTACACTAAAAAATTAATATTTGCATGATAATTTCTAAAGAATATCTTTTTGATAATAAGGTATTTCAATTAAGTAATTCCTTAGAAATAAAAACAAAAGATATAGGAATTGCAAACATAACTGTCATAGATAATTTTTATAATAATATTGAGAAAGTTTTGATTGAAATAGAGAAACTTCCTATGACACTGGTATATCATGAGTCTGATAACAATAAAAAATATTTTGATGCAAGAAAATGCTATTGTTCAAATATGATTGGAACAGAGATTCCATATGAAAATAGTAAACAATTAAAAAAGTTAGTTAGTGAAACAATTCAATATCCATCTAAATTAATTAAAATTAGTAAAGAGATAATTGTAAATTGTTTTAATTTTACAGATGAATTGGATTTAGAAAAAAATTATTATGGAATTCATGCTGATTCCTATATTGATAAAAAATCTAAAAGTCAATTAGCAATTGTAGTATTTCTAAATAGAAACTATGAAAAAGGTGAAGGTTTAAATTTTTACGAGCATAAAATTAATCACAATACTTTATTGACTTCAAAAGATTGTGCTAATATAATACACAAGGTACAGGGGAAAGCAAACAGAGCAGTTCTTTTTGACTCTCTAATACCCCATGGGCAAAGTACTGTCACAAATCAGTTTAAAAAAGAAATCAGACAGACACAAGTTATTTTTATTCCAGTATATTAAACATACCACTTAGAAATGGTTGATAAAATTATTTGCCATGCTATCATATATAAGGTAAGAACTATTTTTTGCTATGTCCGAGTTTCCAAAAGACTGGAGATACGCTGATGATCGTATGCAATTGCGTGCTGCAGTGTTTCGTGCTCTAAGTCACCATCTAGAAGACCACTGCCGTGCAGTGTATGAATTTTGTCATGACTGGGTAAGTCAAGGTAATACAAACACAAACAATATCGAAGAAAAATTCCAAACTTATTTGAAGGAGACACATGATGAAAAGGTTTACAAACTTGAAAAATGCCTTGAGCTCAATCCTAATTGGTACGTGCCTATTAGGGACGACACCAGTTCGGGCTGAAGAAAACCTGACACAAGGTTACTACAGTATGGATGCAATGGGATGTATGCTACTGGGAGAATGTACTGATGGAGTTCAAGAAATCAATAATCTTTTGGATGTTTCTAGTCAGTATCCCAATACTGAGTCTTTTACTCCTTTTGCTCTTGAGTTCAACTCAATGCTTGTTTCCCTTAACACAATCGGAGTTAAGGTGTTTCTAGCACCAGAGAAGTATTTTCCAGTAGGACACCGAGGAGTGTATCATACTGTTTCTAATAACTTCTTTTTGAACAAAAGATTTATGGGTCGTCCTGGTGTATTGATGAGTGTGTTAAGGCATGAAGGATGGCACGCTGCACAAGATTGTATGGCAGGAACTATTGATAATAGTATGATTGCTATCATCATGCCAGAAGATGAAGTGCCTATGCTCTGGAGAGAGATGGTAGAACGCACCTATCCTGAGTCAGCATGGCCCTGGGAAAAGGAAGCAACATGGGCAGGGAAGACTGAAGGTATGACACAAGATGCACTTGAATCATGTGCTGCAGGTGCTATGTGGTCTGATTATGAACCAACCCCAATGACTAGAGAGTGGTTGGAAGAGAACGGTTTTATTAAATAAATAAATATGCGTCGCTTCTTTCCAATGGAATCAAATCCGAAAAAGAAAGAGGAAGCCAAAAAGGAAAACAAATTTGAGTGGGCGGATGAGGGTGTATCAACTCTTGTCCGAGTTATTATTCTTGGGTGGTCAGCAGCAATTCTGACTCTTAATTATGTAACTGTTCCTGGTGTTCCTCAAAAAAATATTGATCCAACTTTTATTGCCAGTGTTTTTACTGGAACTCTAGCTACCTTTGGTGTCATGCCTTCTAAGAAGAAGGATGAAAAAGAATCAAAGCAAGCACCTACATTGGAGAAGAAAGAAAAACAAATTGATTGACCTACTAAGTTAGGAAGTTCAAACAAATGGTTGATTTATAAGGCAGAATGTCCTATAGATAGTGTAGTCGCAAGAGAAATATGAAATTCTTTGTTGCATTTTTGGCTACACTATTTTTTGCGCTTCCTGTTTGGGCAGTGGATGTATCAATGGGTGCTGGTGGAAACTTAGCATTTGAACCGAATGAGATCACAATTTCTGCAGGTGATACTGTTCACTTCATCAATGAAGCATTACCTCCACATAATATTATTGTAGAGGGTCGTGCAGATCTCTCCAGAGAAGCACTACTGTTTGCTCCTGGAGAAACACAAGACGTTGTATTTGCTGACGCAGGAGATTATAACTTCTTCTGTGGTCCCCATCAGGGAGCAGGTATGACTGGTACTATTCACGTTAACTAATGTTCAAAAATTGGGGAGAACCACCTGAGTGGGTGACAAAAAAAGAATGTCAGGAGATGATTGACGATGCCATACGAAAGCACAATCGTAATGCTGGAATTATCAGTATGTGTGTTGGTTGGGTTGTTCTCGCACTTTTTGCTGAGGGTCTTCTTCGACTCATTGGAGTAGTTCCACCACTGTTACCCTGGTTAAATATACAACTATGATGAGCGCATTATTTGTCTTTGGATTTATTACATTACTAACATTTGGAATGCATATAACATGGCCACTACAGTATAGAGGAGGAGGAACAAAATGAAAGTTGGAATGATTGGATTGGGTAGAATGGGTGAGGGTATGTCCCGCCGCATGATTAAGGATGGACATGAAGTCTGGGGTTATAGAAATAACTACGAGAAAGCATGTGAACAATATGAGGCAGGATATGTAAGTGGTGTTACTACTTCATTACAAAGTCTTGTTCAGGCAGTTAAATCTGACGGCAAGCAATTCACTAGTGCTGGTAAGGTTCCTGGTATTTTTCAACTTGTTATTCCTGCAGAATTAGTAGAGGAAACTATCAATGACTTACTACCATTTCTTAGTGATGGAGATATTGTTATTGATCATGGCAATTCCAATTTTAAGGATTCAAGGAGGAGAGCACTCCGTCTTGAGAAACTGGGTATCCAGTATATTGACTGTGGTACTAGTGGTGGTGTTTACGGTTTGGACCGTGGATTCTGTCTTATGGTTGGTGGTTCAGATACAGCAGTATCAGTCTGTGCTCCAATTTTCAGAGCACTCGCACCTGGTATTGCCGCTGCAACCCGCACAGACCCTTATACAAGGGCAACCAGTGCTGAGTATGGTTGGTTGCATTGTGGGGGACCTGGTGCAGGTCACTTTGTAAAAATGGTTCATAATGGTGTTGAGTATGGAATCATGCAAGCATACGCAGAAGGATTTAATATCCTGCATGAAGCTAATGCTGGGAGCAAGTACGTCAAGGCAGGTGATGCTGAGGTGGCTCCAATGGAGAATCCAGAAGATTATCAATATGATGTTGATTGTGCTGAGGTTGCTGAGCTTTGGCGTCGTGGTTCTGTTGTTGGGTCTTGGTTACTCGATCTTACTTCTGATGTATTACGGAGCAATTCTGAGCTTGATGAGTTCTCTGGAGGAGTTTCCGATAGTGGTGAGGGTCGTTGGACTGTTCATGCCGCTGTCGATTTGGGTGTCCCCGCTCCTGTCATTACTACAGCGTTGTATGAGCGTTTTAACTCTCGTTCATTGGGTGTATTTGGAAGAAAGGTATTGAATGGAATGCGGTATATGTTCGGAGGACACAACGTAAGATGACTTTAGCACATGTCCTACTTTTCGGATCACTACCCTTTATATGTGCCACCGCATATTTCGGGCACAGAAAAGGTGAGAATAACTATTATGAAACCGACGCCTACTCAGGAAATGGAACAGCGCATTAGAATGAGATTTGCTTTTGCAATGTCTTCTTTCGGTAGAATGTTTTTACCTTATGGTATAACACCAGAAATGCGAGCATTCTGTAATGAATGGTCTAAGATTGAAGAGCAACCACCAGTCGGTGATTTGTATAAAGTAGATCGTTATTTTCTAAATCTTTGGAAAAAAAGAAATGAAACCAGTAACTAGTATTTCAGCAACAATTATATTTTCTTCAGTTGCATGTTTTGTTGTCTGGGGGTTGTACCATGCATATCCTAGCTAATTATATTCCTTTTATTTTAATTGGATTAGTTTGTTTCTTCGGATTATTTCTATTCATCTTATCGGTTTTTCAAGAATGATGTTACAGTTTGCTAGATTCTGTGGGGTTGTATTAAATAACCCATACGGATTAGGATTCCTCTCAACCATTTTAGTCTTTGTCCCCATCATAGGAATGTGGGCAGTTCATAAGTATGGATGGGAACACTGGGAACCATTTAACAAGAAACATAAATGAATGAAGACGAATTAAGAGAGTTTTATAAATCACTAAGAGAAAGGGTATACCAACTTAGGATGGAACACCTATTTGAAGAACCTTGTCCATTTTACGAACCAGAGGAGGATGATGAATAAAATTAAAATAATTGCTCTCGGTCAATGAATTTACTATTACATCCACATACTAATGTAAACGATCCTGTGTGGTCGGTCATTTTTATGGTCTTTCTTTCTCTTTGTATGGCTGGTTATAGTATCTACTATATACTAGGAGTTGATAAAAGAGAATCTTATGGGAGCAATGACACCACCGAGCAGGAAGAGCTGCTACAACTTCCGAGTGACGGAGATCAATCGTGTTCTTGACGGTGATACTATCGATGTCACTATTGACCTCGGGTTTGATTTATACAAGAAAGAAAGAGTTAGAGTTGCAGGAGTTGATACGCCAGAGAAAAGGACGAAAAACTTAGAGGAGAAAGCACTTGGAATCGACGCAACAAACTGGCTCAAAGAGAAACTCGAAGGCACGTTGGCTGGTGATGATGAGTTGTCTGTTAGGACTGAACTTGTTGGTGGCGTTGGCAAATACGGGCGTCTTCTGGGTTGGCTTTACATTGGGGACGACAGTGTGTCCCTTAACGAGCAAATGATTACTGAAGGTTATGCTCATCCATATGATGGTGGTACTAAGGACATGAACTTAGAAGCACTACGTGTGATTCGTAGAGAACATGGAACCCTAGTAGAATGAATTTTCAACTTACTATGGAGGATTTTACAATCATTCAGAATGCTCTTCATTACTATAAACATGTAGAAAAAAGAGGGCATTTTGCACAATATGATGTAGAAAGAGTAAATAAATTACGGGATAAATTATCATATCAAATGATACCAAGTCCCGATAGTAATAAAGGTATTTAAAAATGCAAAAAGTAATTAATGTAATCGCACTTCTTTCTGGAGTTGTTTCGTTGAGTGTTGTTGTTGGTGGTGTTTATCTTTATAAAAACGCAGACACACTAATTGAAGATGCTAGAGAGAAAGTAGCACAGGCAGCAGCAGAGGCAATTACGGGAGCACTTCCTGGTTTAATTGATGCAGCAATGCCAGGTATCCCAGAGGTTCCATCAATGACTGGTGATGTTGCACCTCCTTCTGTAACTGGTCCTGCTATCCCATTCTAACCATGTTTAATTCCAAGAAATCGACCGAGCAAGTCACCGAGCAAGTTACTGAGCATGTACCGAGCAAGTCACCAGTCAAAGTTATTGCCCTTGCTTTAGGATCTGCATTTGCTTTAGCACATCTAGGTTTACTTGGTTATGTAATTAACAAACCACAAGAACCAGAACTTCCTCAAGTTCCTACTATCAATATTCCTCGTGGAGACTATTCTTCCTACACAATTAAAGCAGGTAAGGATGGATATGAAATTGAGTATCGTGCAAATGATCCTGCTATCTTAGAATCGCAGAGGTCATTATCTTCTGATAGTAATAAAAAAGGATTTTTTGGTGGTGGTAGTGAGAGTCGTCGTGAGTGGCGTGTTGACCAGTTCACTATGGATGGCACTAGAAATCTAGGAGGTGCCACATTAGATGGCGAGGGAAAGTCTGCGAAAGACGTAGAGTGTATCGTGGCGGACGCTGGAGCACGGAGTCAAGGTGCAATGGCAGGTAGTGCAATTGCTGCTGGTGTTGCTGTTCCCGCTCTTGCTAGTATTCCATATGTTGGATGGTTAGCAGGTGGATGGGCACTGTTACTAGGACAGAAAGCAGGATCATCACTAGGTTCTACAGTTGGGTCAGTATTTAATGACTGCTAATCTGAGAATTGACTGAGATCTGTTAAATAAGTATAGTTATTATACACATTATGGCTACATCAACTTACAAGAAGCAAGCAAAGAAGGAAGCGACTGAAACATTTTTCCTGTATGTATTCTTCCATTCTATTTGGACAGGAATTTTTAAATTATTTGAGGACTGATGCCTGAAATTCCTGAGATTGGTAGTGGGCAAATACGTAATATTGGCATTACAATAAATGAAATTGGTGTTAATTCTATTCCAGTATTTGATCCATCTAAAGTAAACTCTTTTACCTCTATTCCTCCTCCAGTAACAGTCAACATTGGAAGTCCTATTGTTGATGTTCCTGGATGTGTTGAAGCACATGAACAAAATTCCAAAAGAGAAAAAAGTGGTGTTTTATCAGAAGATGATCCAAAGGGTGTAAAAACTTATTGTGATGGTCAAATGCCATCATTCAATCCTATTCGGTATGAGCCAGACAAAATGGTTTTTCGGGAAGAGAACCAACTTCCTGTTACGAAAACTGATTCACCTAAACCACCAACTCCAGAAGTTCCAAAAGCAAAAGGTATAGAACCTGTTGCTACTGCTGCCGTAGAATGCCCTACTAAAGTACAGCAGGCACAAGAACCTGTAGGAACATTAGTAGAAGGTTTTAGAAAGGAAGTTGTTGGTTATAAACTCATTGATAAGACGTGTGTTCAGATAACAGAACCAGTTCCATTGCCTACACAAATTCTTGCTGGTCTACCTAGTGGTGGTCAAGTTATGCAGGTAGGTGGTATTGCTGTTATTGCTACATCATCAGCACTACTAGCAAAACCGTTGGCAGACATACTGTTGAAAGTAGTCAAACCAACGGTTAAGAAAGTTATGAAAAAGATTGCTACCTTACGTGGAAAAACTCCTAAAGTATTGTCACGATCTGAACGCATAAATGAACAGAGAGATAGAAATCGTGCTATAATGGAATTAAGGCAGACGTTGAAATCTAAAACTAAATGAAAGATAAAAACGAAAGTAATTATGAGGCAGAAACTCAAACTACAATCCTTCAAAAAAAGGCAGGCATTTACGATGCAGTAAGACGTGAACGTCTTGAAAATCCAGATTGCCCTCAACATACAGAAGAAGAAATAGAAGCAATGTGTCTTGAGGAGAATGTCTGATGGGAATGTTTGATTATGTAAGGTGCTCTTATCCCATTGATGATAACTTTACAGAACAGTGCCAAACAAAAGATATAGAATACAATGACATAGGTGGCACTATGTCTCAATATTGGATTTCACCTTCTGGATGTTTGTATCATATTGACTATTCAAATACAGCAGACTTTGTTGAAATTTCTGATGATGAAGTGAAGGATGCAAAGCATAAGTGGCTGAAATATAGATGGGAATCAAATGGTTTGCGAGGAAGGGTAAAACAGTATCCTATTACAAAATACGTAGTAATTTATCCTGAAAAGTGGTCAGGTGAATGGAGAGACTGGCCAGAATGTCGTATTCATTTTAGATTTGGTATACTTCAGGATTATGAGGTTATAAAGAAAGGAGATTATATCAAATGAAAAATCCAGAGTTCCCACTTAATCATCATATCCTTGAAGGAAAGAAGGAAGTCTGGATTGTTTGTAATAGTAGTATTACTGCAAAAGGTATTCCTGCAATAATGAAAAAGTATTATCCTGATTACACTGCTTGTCTTTGTTCAGAAGACCGTCTAGAAGATATTAAAAACGGACTTTTTTAATTTGTAATTGGACCACCTAAATCCTTAGCATTTTTAGATGTTGGACCAGGATTAGGAATAGTGTGTCTATGTGGTGCAATTACATTGACGTTTTGTACTACGACATCAGCACAAATTTTATAATAAGGACTTCTAGGATGAAAACTGATTCCTTCCTTTATTAGATTTCCGCAGTTTTTAAGTCTTGCAATCTCGAAGTCTAATCTTTTATTGGCAGTTAGTTGTTGCATCATGTCGATGTTAGCAGCAGCTGCCTTTTTGCATTGGTCTTGTAACTTTTTATCCAAAGGTCTAGACCATGTAGCAGAGAATCCGACACTTAGATTATAGTTATCTTTCTGTCCAGTTCTAGTTCTTTTAGTGAACAAGATGTCACCAGGATTATCTAAGACACCATCACCAATAGCATTCCCTTCAGCATCGAAGGCACCAAAGTTATCGGTGACATCGTATACTGGGTCATTATAGTAATCTTGATATGGTTTTTGAGCTGATACTGCTCCAGTTACATATGGTGTGAAATTCATTGTAGGTCCTTGACAACTAATACCATTTCCATAAGTATTCGTAATGTAGGGACCCTGCAAAACCTGGATTGCTTGATTTGTGACGCTACCACTACTGTTAGCAACAGGAGAAGCGGTAGCACTGACCCCACCAACAGTTTCTGCTAGAGAGGTGGATGGGAATAGTACACTTAGTATTATTGCTGGAATATACTTGTAGTATCTGTTACGCTTGTAACCTCTGTTTCTCTTTGGATAATTGTATGGTTGCTTAATCCAGGTCCTGAATAAGTTTCTGTAAACTGGAACGCTGCTCCTGGTGTCGTTTGTTTGAACGTGGGTGTATTTGTTACTCCTGTCCATGATGAATTCACTCCATTTATTGTTACATTGGAAGAGCCTGTTGTTGGGCTTATATTTCCATTAACTGGTTCAACTCCAGAACCAGTTGAAGAATATTGATATCCTGTATTGTAATCCATCGAATTGATGGTTTCTGTTATTTTTTGAGTTGTCTCTGTGTGACTGGTCATACTTCCTTGGGAGAAATTTGGGACCACGGGGACCGCCAGGGCAGGAGCAAGTGTGACACTTACACCCACCACAGACATCACAGACCAACGAATCATAGTATTCATTATCTATCTCCTTAGTCAATAACAGTGATCTCAGAAACAAATTGTCCTGTCGCACTAGAACCAGCACCACCAGCCGTCACGGTTAGAAGACCAGCAGAAGTGACTGTACCTGCTAATGTTCCAGCAGTACCAGCAGTATAAGAAGTTACATTACTGAAGTTAGGAACAGCTCCTACAGTAGGAGCAGCAGTTGGTACGGCATCACCTTGAGTATAAGCCTGAGAGAAAGAGAAAGCAGATTCTGCAGTTCCTTGGACTGCTTCAATAGTACCAGGAGAATAAATTCCACTGGTAATAGTGCCAGTAGAAACAGCATCTGCTGTGGTGCCATCAGTAGTACCGATGTTTGTTCCTGAAATACTAAATGAGGAACCAATTCTTGTTGCCTGAGTTCTAGCTGCATCAACAGTTAGTTGAACACTAGAGGAGTGTTTTGATACAAGTCCACCTGCATTTACTGCACTTGCGGTCATCAGTAGCATTATTAAAGGTAGGAATTTTTTCATGTAGAAAATCCTTTACGCTATAGATATTTAGTAGACAGATTGTTTTAATAAAGGGTAATAAAATTGGTGGAGGACGAGGAGAGAATCCAAAATAAGAAGTGGCACAGGACCCCTTAGGGTGACCCTCTTTATGCCTTATAATAAAGAGGTCAACGGGACACCACCTCAAAACACCTTAACAGGATGCTTGACAGGTTGGAGAAACCGTAGTATTATAAATAAGTCAGCAGGTTAAGGAACCAACACATTTCTTAACAAGACTTAACACCCCTCAAACCGAGACCTCTAGGGTGTATAAAACACGTCTCTCATACCAACTCTGGAGGGTAGAGTTGGAATATTTTACCTAGTGTTCCCCGCACTTATACATAACCCTTTTTCAAAACAATGGCTACAACTTTAACAAGACAACAAACATCCCCGTGGAATGATTTCTGCGAGTGGGTAACATCAACTAACAATCGTCTTTATGTCGGTTGGTTTGGTGTACTGATGATCCCAACTCTGTTGGCGGCAACCATCTGCTTCATCGTTGCTTTCGTAGCAGCACCTCCCGTCGATATTGACGGTATCCGTGAACCCGTAGCTGGTTCACTCATGTATGGAAACAACATCATCTCTGGTGCAGTTGTCCCATCCTCCAACGCAATTGGTCTTCACTTCTATCCCATCTGGGAAGCAGCATCACTCGATGAGTGGCTGTATAACGGTGGTCCTTTCCAACTTGTAGTATTCCACTTCCTCATTGGCATCTATGCATACATGGGTCGTGAGTGGGAATTGTCCTATCGTCTGGGTATGAGACCCTGGATTTGTGTCGCATACTCTGCTCCTGTTGCGGCTGCGTCCGCAGTATTCTTGGTGTACCCCTTTGGTCAAGGTTCGTTCTCCGATGCTATGCCTTTGGGTATTTCGGGAACCTTCAACTACATGTTGGTATTCCAAGCAGAACATAACATTCTCATGCACCCGTTCCACATGCTCGGTGTTGCTGGAGTCTTCGGTGGTTCACTATTCAGTGCTATGCACGGTTCACTGGTTACGTCCTCACTCGTTCGTGAAACGACTGAGACAGAATCTCAGAACTATGGTTACAAGTTTGGACAAGAGGAAGAGACATACAACATCGTAGCTGCTCATGGTTACTTCGGTCGTTTGATCTTCCAATATGCATCCTTTAACAACTCACGTTCACTCCACTTCTTCCTAGCAGCATGGCCTGTAGTCGGAATCTGGTTCACTGCTCTTGGTGTTAGCACCATGGCATTCAACCTCAACGGTTTCAACTTCAACCAGTCCATC
>Ga0181379_1000205_pt1 | contig 30271 bp, 12 predicted proteins | sample 2SPOviralmetaG_FD_130115 | JGI IMG/M metagenome (GOLD analysis project Ga0181379, IMG submission 130115) | Marine viral communities from the oligotrophic San Pedro Time Series (SPOT) site, San Pedro Channel, CA, USA - 2 SPOT_SRF_2009-07-10 | ecosystem: Environmental > Aquatic > Marine > Strait... | reverse complement strand
GCATCATCAACTAGATCATCAATCTGCTCATCAGCAACATTGATTTCTAGAACAGGAGCACCTAATTGTCTCTTGACATAATTAATTAGATCTTGTCTAGATGATGGTTGTGCCATTTTATTATAGTTTAAAATTATTTAGGGAGAAGAAGAAATACCTGGTTGTACTAGGATATTTCCATCTATAATTCTATATGTTGTTGTTCCAGAACTTACTAATACATCATAGTAATATCTTCCAGAGGTTAGTGATCTAGTATCTGTTGCACCCATTGCAATTTTAAATTGTCCAGTAGAGGCACTTGTAAAACTAAAATCAAATGTTCCATGAGCATACATGGTTGAACCGATTGCCACACTTTTTGTCATTTGGGCAGAACCTGTCCAACCATCAAAGTTATATCTTCCACTACTCACATCATAAGTAGTGAAATTTACTTTTAAGTCTGAACCTGGATAAATTGAAAAATTTACACCATATGGTGCATTAACATCTGGATTAAATGTTATTCTTTGATTAGACATTTGAGAAGATCCTTAATTTCTTTGAGATCATCCTTGACGGATTTTACATCATCTTCAAGTTTTTCCATTCTTTTCAACTCCCTCTTTTTATGTTTGAGGGAGTTCATATGATTTTGATATTCTGTCATGTTGGTATTGACAATTGCATTCGATGCTGGATCACGATATAGATTTGAATGGTTTTCTACTTTTAGGTACATGTTATGCGAATGCGATTGCTCTTAGGTCACGAACTCTTGGTGGGTAGCATTGGTTGGTTGATGTTCCAACTAGTTTTATACTGAAGAACTTGAATGACGGTAGATTTTCAATAGTAAAGGAGTAATCCTTAAATGTTAGTGATGTGGATTGGAATCCTTTATTATCTGTTGGTACAACCAACTTATCAGATCTACCACTGTTCTTAGCAGGATCAATTACTTGACCACTTTCTAGTAAGTTATCATAACCTGGGAATGGATAATAAATCAATGATTCTGATGGATCATTAGTCAATGCATAAAATGCTCTAATATCGGAGAAGTTATTAATATATGCAGAACACATCAACTTAATATTAGTTGCTGGAATTTCTAAACCAATTGGTTTAGTTGCATATAGGAATGCACTAGGATCATCCTGAACAGTTGCTACACGTGGATCAGTTACAAAATCAGTAACTACACTATTAATTCTATTGGAAACAAAGATAGAACCAATTCTATCCAAGTCAACCACTGGTGATAGTCTAGGATCAAATGAAGTCATATTGAGTTCAAGTTCAAATGATCTATTTCCTGGAAGTGTTGTTAGTAAAGCATCAGCATTTGCTTTAGATGCAATCATTCGTGGTGTATCGAAATAATTATCATCTTCTAGATTAATTGATTGATAACCAGAATCTAAGAATGAAACCTCATTACCACCAATGCTAGTTGAAGTAACTGTTCTTACTCTTGAAGTCAAATTAGTTTTTTGTAGAACTATTGACTGAACAATAGGTTTCATGATTTCATAATGAATATTCTGTGTAGCAGTTGCACTCTCACCACCAGTAGACTTGGACTCATTTGAGTATAGTGCTGGGAATGATGTTGAAGATGATCTATCAATACCATCCGATGAAGTATCAACCTTCAAAGTATAATGATCTAGACCAATATCCTCGGTGATAGTTGCATCTTGTAGTGAGTGAGACTTGTTGATTCTCCTGAGAGAAATACCAGCAACCTCATATTTTTCAACAATAGATTGATCCTCATATGCACCACCGAATGTGGAGTCAACACGTCTTATAATACCACCAAGACTATTACCAATTACTGAAGTATAGGAAATAATTTCATCTTCAATTTTAACGTAACCTGGGTTTGTGGTTCCAACACCAACACCTTCAAAGTTCTCAAAGTCAGAAGCATTTGAAACAATAAGATCATCTGTTGAACTGAGTAGATAATCACCTTCTAGTCTTACGACAGGAATATCAGAAGAAACACCATCAACAACAACATTATTTGTATCTGAGTGCATACCATGGTTTAGATGGTTAACCTTAATATGTAATCCATCGGTTACTATTCTTGGTGAGGTTAGAATATCTGTAGATCCTTGATCAGTGAATTCGGTAGTTACACCACTAGAATTGATGTATCTCAAAGTATTTCCACCACCAACGATGAAGTTACCCTGAACCTGATCGAGAATAAGTTCACTAATACCATAAGTACCAGTTATTGAAAGTTGTAGATTTCTACCAACTCCACCACCAATAGTAGCAGTTAGAACATCACCAACTTTGAATCCATTACCACCATCTGAGATTGTGGCACCAGCTGCAACACCATTGTTTATATGGATATTTGCAGTTGCATTTTCACCTCTACCAGTTAGTTTGGTTAGTGGGACATTGTTATATTGGAAGAATCCACTAGAAGGTGTGAGTCCGAGACCTGCATTGGTTACTGCCATCGTGCCAGTAGCAATGCCAAGACCCATCACAAAGTTGCCAGATGCATTTGAGTTGTCTTGGATAACAGTGTTTCCCGCAACAATATCACTACCCCAACTTCTAGCAGTTGTTCCAAGTCCAACGATGATTCTTCTAGAATTCATTTCTAGTGAATCTTTCTTTAGTGTTGCTACTTGTCTATTTCCAGAAGATAGATCTGGATTGAAGAAACTAACATTTCCTTCAGAGATAAAGTTTGCTCTATTTAATCTAAACTTGAGGTCTTCATACTGACTTGGAGTCCAAGTGGAACCATTCTGAGACTTGAACATAGAACCAAGAGATGACTGCTTGGTAATTGGAATTTGCTGTGACTCAGGTAGTGCTAATGATGCAACATCAACTTCTCCCAGTCTAGAAACCCATAATGTGAAGTCTGTAGCATTAGATCCAACAACAACACAATGCTCTTTATTTCCTTCCAGATAAACTGGTGCTGGGAATGTTATCGTCGTCGGCACACTCGCATCTTCAGAAACTTGAACTTGCTCACCCGTTAGAATAACTTGAGACATTGGGTAGATAGTTTCTGCTGAAGGAATACCATTCACCATAGGTCTCAATTCAACAAAACACGTTTGTCCCGTTGTTGAAGTTGTTCTAAAGAACAGATCAACAGATGTTGCAAAGATTCCTGTGGGATCTGCCTGACTACCAATCATGAAAGACTGTGCAATAGGATCTCTTCTTCTTCTACGACGCCTTGGTCTAGGTCTTGGTCTGCGTCTAGGACGTGGCCTTGGTCTAGGTCTTGGTCTAGGTCTTGGTCTAGGACGTGGCCTTGGTCTAGGTCTTGGTCTTGGACGTGGTTGAGGTCTAGGTCTAGGTCTAGGACGTGGCTGAGGTCTTGGACGTGGATTTGGTCTAGGTCTAGGAGCTGGACGTGGATTGGGTGTTGGGTTTGGTACAGGTCTAGGTCTAGGTCTTGGTGATGGATTAGGTGTTGGTCTTGGTTGTGGTCTAGGACGTGGTTGAGGTCTTGGTTGTGGTTGTGGACGTGGAATTGGTACTGGTTGTGGAAGAGTAACATCAACATCGATGCTCATATCGACAAGAGTTTCACGAGTCCTTCTAATAGGTCTAGATTGTTGAGTATATGCATTAACAACTTCAGCATTTCTTGTGGAAATTACTTGACCTTGAACATTATTAATTGTTCCTTGTGAGAAGAAGTCTTTTTCACCACCAGTATATGAAACACCTTCAATAGGATCTAATGTATCTGCATCACCAACTTTTAATGTAACATTTCCGACTCTAAACTTAGGTGCTCCTGCAGCATTTGGATTAGGAATATAGAAAGATGCTTGCATCATTCCAACATTATCACTAGTAAGTCTTTGAGTTGTAATTCTTGCTCTTGCACCACTATTTCTACCTTGGAGGATCATGCCCTCGGAAATATATCCAAAATATTCACCAGATGGTGCTAGAGCCATTGATGCCAAATCGACATTCAAAATGGTTGATGTTGTGGAATATAGATCAGGCATCTCCTCACGTGTGTAAGGATTTACTGTATAAACATCTTGAGGATCATTATATGGTCCAGTTCTATGGTGAGAATCGGCAACTCTGAAAGAAATGTATGGTAGATCTTGAGTTACACCTGGTCTTAGTGAGTTTGCTCCACCAGAAACAACTGTTTCACCAACATTAAATGTTCCAGAAATCATTTCAATTTCAAGAAGTTTTGGAACACAGTAATTAGTTACACGTGTTGAACCAAAGAATGCATATAATCTGGTATGAGGTTTCATACCTTTTGTAATAATTTCGATATTTCTTGCTCTCATAAAGGAAGAAACATCAGATGATACAAGTTTGTCACCAAGACTAATATTATTTCCTGGTACTGTTTGTATTCTTTGAGAGAAACCTTGTTGAGTTGCAGTTCCTGTTCTAGTGACGGTTTGTACAGTTGCAGAAGAACGTGCAGTAACACTACCTGCTCTTGTTCCTCTTCCACCAGGTAAAGTTTGTCGATCAGTTCCAGTTACTGTTCTTCTGGTAGTTGTTCTACCAGTCCAATTTTTATTCCATCCACCCCACAATGTTGGAGACCAACCTGCTTGAGGATCTAGATCTGCAGGAGTTGCTGTAATATTAGTCTGGGTAATTCCACCAAGTAATCCTTCAATAGTTTGAGTTTCAATTCTTGCTTGCTCAATCCAAATATCTGAAGATGGATTGAGTGTTACTTGACCAGTGTAAAAATCAACGAAATATGGTGCGGCATTTACAACTCTTGTTGCAGTTAGTTGCTCTTCTTCTACAAGTTCTTCATAGTCTAGGGTTATAACACCCATACCATCTGTTCCAGCACTTCCATTTGGATCTATAGTAGACCTTCTAATATTTTCACCAATAAGGTCTTGAGCAAAACGTATATCAGATGTGGGATCAACAACTCCATTGATTCCTGTGGAAGCAGTTGAACCTAACAGTAAATCAAGTTCAGTGGTGTAAGAAGAAGGTCTTAGTTCATTATTCTCTGGATCAATAGCATTCTTAGCACCAAGTTTAATCTGGTTTGTTGTCGATGTAAAATTATCAACATAAAAACCAGACTTAAATCTTGTTGCTCCGTCAGAGTCTTTAATTTCTAGGTTAGCAGTATTTGTTTCTAAAAGAGATAGTTGTGTATAATATTCAAGATTTGCAATTCTCTTTTCCAGTAATGCAATATCTTGCATTCTATATCTTTTATGATCTAGCAAAGATATTTTTGCATCACTCACATCAGTCAAATATGGAGGATATGTTACTACGGCAACCTCCATTGAATTGTCAAGAGGAACTGGTGCCTCTGGACTTTCTTCTGGTGTTCCTTGAACAACTTGGAATGATTTTGATTTGTCTAGATAAATTCTATCAATTCTACCTAAGTATATTGAATAATCAAGTTCAACTGACTCATCTGATGCCAATACATTTAGATTGTTATTTTGAGATGAATCGAAAGATCTTCCCAAGAATTCAAAAGGAGATCTAACACCTTCAGATACTGAATATGTTTTAACTTTCGGTCTGATATCAATAATATCACTTTGTCTTAAACCATTAATTGTTGAAATATTTGAATAATCAAAATTTTCATATGAATTTGCAGTTACTAAAGTTCCAGTATCAGAACTATCAATACTTGCATATTCATATACAACAGTTACTTTTTTTGTAGGTGGTTTTGTATTTTCCTTTCTAGCAATTCTAGAATAATCATAAATTGTTGATTTTGTTGAGTTGTTGAAAGTATATTTTGATGTAATATCATTATCACCATCAACAACTAGACTGATAGTTGCAGTAATTGAAGATTCTTTGAATGTAATTTCTTCACCAATATTAAATTTCTTACCATTAACATAAACTACTTCAGCAGTTGATGAAGTTACTTTATTAACTAAAACAGCAACACAATTACTCTCACTACCAATAATTTCTTCACCGTTTAGAGCATCTTCAACACTTCCATTAAAACTACTGACATCACTTAAAGTAAGTCTTGGTAATTGTGGTGTTCCAGTTGTAGATGATTCATAAATCGCATGAATTTTAGTGACATCTGGTTCTAATAAGCAAATTTCATTGTCCTGAACTCTAGTTCCATATGGGTAGTTACCATAAGTTAAACCATCATTTAAGGTTGTCGCACCAACACCAGATCCTTCTAAGGATGATTTATCGACAAGAATAGTTTTGACTCTATTTCTAATCTTATTCTGTGCTTTTATGCTATTTTTCTTTAACGTAGCAACTACAGTTGCAGAACCAAGGACACTTAGACCTTTAATAATTAACTCTCTACTTCCACTTGTAATTGTAATTTTATCTTCAGTTAGTGCTTCTGTTTGACCATCAGAATTTACAACAATATATCTTTCTTCATCAAAGGGTAAAAATGTCTCACCAGTTTCCAAATCAGCAGGAAGAATCGTTAATCTTCCACCAGTAGCATCAGCAACAATTGGTTCATTAAAAGTTTTTCTGATGGTAATTGAAGAGTTTGTTAAAACTACATTTGCTACGTTTTCTTTGGGTAGTGGAGTATAGAGTGTATCTGATCCATTGTCACCCAATTGTGTAGTTACCTTAGTAACATTAACTTCACCATTACCAAATAATGCTCCATTGTGGACACCTGATACTGCTTGGATTGCTTCAACAGTTAGATTATCAGTAGTTACTACTGTAACTCTATTAAGTGTAGATAGAGTATCACCAGACTTTTTGAATGAAATTAAATCACCTACAACAAAATCCTTTGTAAACTCTCTATCTGCTTGTTCTACAGTGACTCCACCACCACTAAATGTACACGCACCTAGTTCTAATACAGAAGTCTGTCTTACATCACCTGAGAATGTAGTAATTCCAATTTCACCATGAATTGACTTGATATTGGAAATACCATAGTTTGTTGAAGATAAAACAATTCTATCACTATCTTCACCATTAAAGATTAGTTCTTCACCTTTAGTGAAGTTACCCGTTACATTATACGCAGTAATAATACCAGTATTTGTTGCCTCATACCTTAAATAACCAACAGCACCACTTGACTTACCCTTAATGAATGTTGGTATTTGTTGTGATGTTAGATTTTGATTTAGATTTAGATCTGTGAATGAAACAACATCAAACAGTGTCAAATCCCACGAATTGGTGAGAGGATTTGCAGCATCATAAGATCCAGTTTCTAGAGCATAATCATATACTCTAGCTAGACCAATTTCTTTACCTGCCGCAATTGTTGCTGCTGCTCCAACTCTCTCACTTCTAAGAGAAATAGTATATGTTGTTGATAATCCAATCTTTGGAGCACCATATACATTATTAAGTCTTAATGTAGAACCAGTTGCATATTCTACTGCCTGAGACTTAAATTCTTTTGTAGTTCTTGGCTTTAATATATCTAATGAGGCTCCAGAAGGAATATTTACTTCATATCCCTGAACATATGCCTTACCAGCAGAAAGTTGATATACTGCTAGATCATCTCTAGGTGTTTCACCAGACTGTGTAGTTTCATTTTCTGCATATATTCCATTACTTCCTTTAAAGTCTTGTAGACTATTTTTTACTTCTAGAGTAAATGGTTTTACATAATAATTGCCACTTTCATCAAATGTTCTTCTTGCCAGTTCATCTCCAAGAACATTATATTCAGGATTTTCTACTTTTGAAGAAGCAATTGATCCATTTACAATCTTAGCCAGTTCGACAAAATTCTGTGGAATTTCATCACCATCAATAATCGCAGACATTTTTGCTGAGATTTTTAATCTATCAGCACCAGGAGCAGCAAAGTTAACAAATCCTTGTGAATTATCATAAAGTGATTCATCATCATAAGAAGAAATAAAATCTTCTTCAACTTCAAAACCTAATGTAAATGATGGTTCTGGTTCTGTTGTAGATACAATTAAAAACTGCTCTGAAACTTTAACAAAGTATCCTCTTAAAAAGAAAACACCTTCCGTAATTTTTGCAATACACCCTTCATCAAATTGCTTTACTGTTGCTACTGAAGAACCTGCAGAAAAACTAGTGATTTCAGCATCAGTTAAAGGAATAGATTCCTGTACAAAAATATCTTCGTCTACTTCAAATTCTTGCTGTTCATTATCTGTACCACCCTCAATCAAACTAACAATTATATGTGTATTCTGATATCCCTCAACTTTTGCCTTTACACCACTATCTGCACCAACAATAATCTTTCCAACTAATGAACTTAGATATTGAGTTATATCTAATCCATTAAAAGTTCTCGCAAGTTCTAAAGAAATCTGATCTGCAGATACAACTAAAGATCCAGGAATTACTACAGACCCTTCTTTAAATACATGATTGCCAAACTGCTCTACTTGATTTTGAATAATGCTCTGTAGAGTTGTAAGTTCTCTAGCCTGGACAGGTTGTCCAGGTTTGAACAGCACCTTATGAAAGTTATTTGACTCATCAAAATCGTCGAAGTACGGAAAGGTGTTTAGATTGGTTAGTTGTGGCATAATTCTTTAGAACTGCAATACGATTTTGATATCTTCTCTTTGGTTTTCAGACCTTGTAATAGATGGTCTATTATCAACATAAACCAAATCTCCCGAGTATTTTTTCACTTCTGGTGTAGAAACACCATCTGTGAATGACTGTCCAAGATAGTAACTTAGGTTATTTATGACGAATTTATCATCACTAAATGTAGTGTCAATCTTAAGATCTTGATTAGAACCAGTAATATTTAATGTTCCACCAGTTCCTGGAGTTGCAGTAAAATGAATTAAAGTATTTCCATAAGTTCCAGTTCCATCGGTATTATCTAGATCATAATTAAATCCATGAGAAATTCTGTCTTGCCAATACTTTAGAACTCCAGTATTTTTGTTGTAAGAAACAACTCTACCAATTGCAGTTGATCCAGCAGAAACAGTTTGTGTAATAGTTGCATTTGCATCAAATGTGGCATTAATATAATCAGTTGACGCATTAACACCAGTTAGTTTTAATGCATATAAAGCACTTGCCTGATTTTTTTGAAGTGATTCTGTAGAATTAAATTCTTCTGGATTTGCAATGATGCCAATTCTTGAAACTCTGTTTCCAACAATAAAGTCTGGATTCGTCGCATCATTTTTGATTTGAGAATAAATTAAGACTTTTGTACAACCAAGTTCTCTATAGATATCAGCACCATGACCACCTTTTGGTGGAATAATGACATCAAAAGTTGGGGTAGTTGTAGAACTAGTTGGGAAATTTCCAGTTGTTAAATCAATACGTGCATATGTATATCCAGATCCACCATTTGAAATGGTAACAGAATCAACTTTTGATTGGTTATCCACTACAATTGTTGCTTCTCCACCAGTACCATCACCAACAATATCGCAAGTATATACTTGGTTTGGTGATCCTACATCAACACCTCTAGTTTTTACCGTAGCAATTTTTAACTGACCACTATTTGCTGAATTTAATCTTACTGATTGATATTCGTCTGCAGTATCCCAATCAGTCGCAACTGTGATATAATTTAAAGTATCAAATTTAACAATATCATTTGGATTGATAGTAAAGAGATATTTCCAAATATATCCATCACCACTAGTTCCAGCACTTCTTGGTTCTAAGTCAATAAAGGTTGGTTCGTCCAAAGACGGTCTACCATTTGGATTTTCTGGATCTGTTCCATTCTGTAAACAGGCATAAACTTTAAAATCTCTGTTTACAACATAGAAATTAGCAGAGTATAAGCTAGTTGCCAGTGATGGTTGTGATACATTGTCACGATTGATATCGTGCCTATACATATCATAAGTAATACCTGATGTCCAAGTATTCTTTTTCAAAGCATATCTTACATTATTAGTATCAACTTTCTTCAAGCCAATAATAGTATCCCAATTATGATTTTCTTGATCAAAATTGTCTTTTGGGGCAGGAGGATCTTCATCCCAACTACTTAGATATTCATTTGGATTTGTTAATCCAACGAATGTATAATAGTTATTGTTAACAGAAGTAATTTCACCAATGAAATTCTTTGCATTCAATATTCTAAGTTGATCTGTTACGATTGCAGACATGATCGATTATTTTTAGTTATTTATTAGATTAATTGTAAGGTTATTTATGATTAGTCGGCAAAATATGTAATTGTGAGACGAATATCCGCACCATCGTTTATTTTGTCCGTAACCGCCAAACTTACAGAATTACTAGCATCTATTGATTGCACGACGGTCATTTTTCCAACTCCTTCAGCAAGTTCACAAGTCACATTAATACAATTTGTGGTGGTGTTAAATTGAGTTATAGTAATTGAACCTACTGCAACTCCCTTTGATGATGAAGAATTAACAGGAAGTTGTCCTATTTGAATTATACCTGATCCTGCACTACTCGTAGCAATATTGGTCATATTACATGTCGCAGTCACCAAGTTTCCGACCCTAATGTAGGTCCCTGTCCGAGAACCATAAGTATAGGTTCCAGCCGTAGTAGCACCTTCAAATACGGGTGTCCATGTTCCCTCAACAGTATCACTCAAGGAACTAGAGGAGATGGTTGCAAATGTTCCATTACCACGATAGTATGTTGAAGCACTCTTAGTACCAGTACCAATACGTGCTACAGGAACTGTTCCTGATGAGATATTAGATCCAGTTAAATTAGTCAGACCAGAACCGTTTCCTGTTGTTGTCAGATAAGTACTAGTGTCAACTGTATATGATCCAGCACCAGTTCGTTTCATGAAACCATTACTGGTAAAATCACCATCCAGAATAGCAGTTCCTAATGATGTCAAGTAAGTGCTGCTATCAACAGAACCATTTGCTTTTAAGAATTGGGAAGATGTGCCACCAGATTTAACAATCGATGTAGCAGTTAGAGTTCCAGTGAAGTTTATGTTACCAGTTCCATTGATGGTGTTGGAATTAAGACTCAAGTTACCACCAAGTTGTGGAGTCGTATCTTCTACAACATTCTTAAGGAATGTACTTGCTAACTTACCATCTGCAATAGAACCAGCAAGTTGAGCATTAGTTATGGTTCCACTAAGACTACTAGTTGGATAATCAGTAGCATCACTTAAGTTAAATGCTGGTGTTGCATCTGAACCACCAAGGTCTAAACTTACTCCACCGAATGAGACACTATCATTAGATAACTTAGCATTCGCAATAGAACCTGCTAACTGAGCATTAGATATGGTTCCACTGAGACTACTAGTGGGATAATTAGTAGCATCACTTAAATCAAATGCTGGTGTTGTATCACTGTCCCCAAGACTAAAAGTGAGTCCTCCAATACCAATACTAGAGTTTGTTAACTTACCATTTTCAATAGAACCAGCAAGTTGAGCATTAGTTATAGTTCCTGTTAGATCCGTTGTTGGTAGATTGCCAGAGAATGTTGTTGCTGTGACTATACCAGTAACATTGACTCCAGTTGCAGTTATAGTGACTGCAGAACCCACAGAGAGACCTGCATTAGTAAAAGTGCTTGCTGCACCAATTGTAGTTGCATTGTAGAATGTAGAAACACCCGCAACAGTGATTCCTGCACCAAGAACTGCAATACCATCTCTTGCAGTAATCAATCCAACAGAATCGATATTAGTTACATCTTCATATGTAAGTGTTGAACCAATCGTGACATTGCCACTGAAATATGCTCCAGTAGCAGTGATAAATCCAACGTCTATATTAGGATCACCTGAAAAGATGGTAGTTCCATTTCCAATAGCATTATAAATTTCTTGAAAATTCTTGTTTATTTTGACGGCTCCTACAAGGAGAGTATCTCCAAGACCGTCATTTGGTGCAACTCCAGTTGATATACCTTGTAGTGCCATTATGATAGACTAACTTTATGACTTATTTATAAGCAGACCATTTAATATTGTTCTTGCAACGAATTTCCATGTTTACAGAAATTCTCCATTCATCAGTCGGAACAAAATTTGGATCATGATAAAGATTCCCAGGAAAAATAATTAAATCATCGTTTTTTGGTTGATAAGATATCCATTTCCCAGAATCTTGATCATCCGTAAACATAATTGGTCCACATTCATGACCATTATGTTTTGGGACATTCAAGTAATATACAGAATTGATAGTGCAATCATGAATATGTGGATTAAATGCCCAATATTCATTATTTGTGCAAAATGCCCAACATTTGTCACTATTATCTGATTCATAATTTAAGTTACCAAACAACTCTTCCGATTTTTCAGCAAACTTTGCATACAAAATAGAAAATAACCCAGTTTGATCTATGTCTATTGGGTTATTTGATTTATATGCACTTGAATCTCTAATTAAATGCTGCCTTCTACTTGAAAGAACATCATCAATCATAAGTTTTCTATCACTTTCACCGATTTTTGCAAAATCATGTAATATAACCAATGGTAGTCTCATTTTATCAATATCAATATTGGGTATATAGTTTACTTCTAAGATGGAACGTTCTACGAACGAATGGTGAAGTTGAAATGCCAGCAAAAGCATTTTTATGGTAAGAAGTAAACTCTAAAGGTTGTTTTCTACTTCTGGTTGGGTGCCAATTAATTCTTCCCCAAGAGAAGTTTCCAAAGTAAGCAAATTCTTGATCAACAATATCAAAAGTTAACTCAGTTGAATCCCAAGTTTCCAGATCATTATCAAATGTAGCAAGATCTTGTGAAAGTCCAAGAGGACCTGCTGTTAAAGTAGTAACCTTAACAACAGCAGTAGTACCAATTCCTGGAACAGATTCTGTAATTCTATCAATATCATAAACTTGGAAGATATTATTGAACTTATCAGTAGAAATACTAAGTGTATTTCCATCATTATATAATGCAGTGATGCCAGAACCAATATTAGTTCTAGAAGCAGTAAAATAGTAACTTGTTACTAGACCAGTAATACCTTCAGTTGTAATTCCTCCTGGATTAATTCCAATATCTCTAATGAAAGAATCTGGTGGAATGTATAGACTTAGTTCTACTGCAGTTAAACCAGCACCAATAGTTGTATTTGCAGCAGAAACAATAGTTCCATAATCACCATCATATTCTACCTGTCTGATGGGTTCAATGTATACTCTTGGTGGTTCAACGTTCACAGATGGTACTTGAGTCCCAGTATATCCAATACCATTGTTTATAATTGTTACAGTATTGATAGCTCCATTAGAAATCGTACAAGTTGCAGTTGCTTGAGTGCCACCAGATGACGGTGGTCCAACTGAGATTTGTGGTATAAAGGTGTAACCAATACCAGCATTTGCAATTGTGAGGTTAGTAACAGATCCTAGACCAGAAACAGTAGCACTTACAATTCCAGTTCTTGTTTCATCTTGAGAAATAATTTGAATTTGACCAAGTTTCTTTTCTGCTAGATTTTCTTTAGTATTATCAAAGAATGTAGTCACTGCTTCAACCCAAGCAACCGTAGTATCAACACCAACTGGTTGAATTAGATTTGTTGTTGGGAAAATGTATGGTTCATACAATCTTCTATTTTTTCCTACATATTCACCATTAATAAAGATATCTTCTGTCTGCTTACATGCCATCAATGGTCTTTCAATTGTTTCATCATTTAATCTTCCAATACCACTATATGGATTTGTAAGTATAATATCAGAGGCTAGAATGTCTTCTACAGTTCTCTTATTCTCAGTTTGGAACGCAACATCAGACATAATTTTAACTTTATCTCCAACCTCAATAGGTTCTACGATATCAACCTCTTCAACGTCAACATCTCTGGTTCCTCTATAGAAAATAATTCTGGAAGTATATTCCTCAGGAATTGGTTCGGCAAATATAAGCAAACTACCACCCTTGAAGGTATATGCTTGATTAGGAACTTGTAGAACATCATTAATAAAGATCATTAGTGTTGCGGATACATCAATTTGACTACCAGGTCTTGCTCTGATTGATAATCTATCACCTTGGAAAGAAATTGGGAATACTCTTCTAAATCCATCAAATTGATCATCTAGACTATCCAATTGTTGAAGTTGTCCAAGTGACCAAGAATTAAATTCATCACTATGAGTTCTATTGACAGTGATTTGGAATTCATCAAATGTCTTAGATGTATCGGTAGGAATACCAGTAGTTCCTCCAATTGCAACAGTTAATATTTCACCTTGACCATAGGCATATCCATTATTGTTGAACTTAAATTCACCAATACTAGTATCTCTACTAACAAACATATCAATAGATGCAGTTCTTCCAATACCTTCGGTTGGAGAATCACTAGAATATAATAAAGGAATATTAGTATAACTTAATGGTGAATCGAATCTAATTAGTGGTGGATTTGTGCTTGTATATGCAGTACCTGCATTAGTAATTGCAACTCCAGTAATATGACCATTTAGAGCAGTTGCATAACCAATAATTGAAATATCAGATGAGGTCTGTGCAATTACATTGATGTGAGTTTGAATACCAGGTCTATATCCAGATCCACTGTTGGCAATACTAACAGCAGTAATAGATCCAAGTCCAGAGATTGTTGCAGTAGCACCTGCAGCAACTAAAGGTTGATAACCAAGACCAGTAGTAGATCCAATACTTACAATCACACCACCAACAGGTAAATTGGGGACGTTAATATCTTGACCATCTGCTGCAGTGAAATCGTCAGAAGAAATAGATCCATCAAATAGAATCTTAGTTTTTCCACCAGTTTCTACGAACTCATAGTTTCCTGAAATTGAAGATACACCAGGTCTTGTTGGTTGTTGGAAGATATCCTTAACAAGAACAATAGCATTATCGGTGGAAAGACCAACCACATCTTGACCGTTAGAAGTCATATCGAATGAAGTTCTAATACCAGTAAACTTGGTAGAAATATCATCAAAAATGTAATTGTTGGTATATGTCTCTGCAGTCTCATCAATAATGCCAGATCTCATAAAGGTTCTTCCATGGAAGTATGAGTTAGTTGTAATACCAGTAAAGTCTCTATCAGAAGGATCAACGAATGGAACTCCAAATTGGTTTACATCTACTGTTACAGGAACTTTTCCATATGGTGCAGATGTGAAGTTAATTGTGGAACCAAGAATCTTATAATCACCCTTCAGTTTAGTTACTAATGCACCAGCAGTGTGAATGCCAAGTTCAGTTCCTAACCAAGGTCTTCTGACTCTAATTTTATCCTGAGTTCCAACACCGACAGTTTCAATCAACATTATTTCATCATCAATTTGAATAACGTCATAGGCAAAGAATGAAGTAATTCCTGCGGTATTGATCAATGTGAAGGATAAATCAATATCTTCAGAAACAGATGTTGTGATTGCTAATCCAACAACTGGTGATTGCATCATATTATCAATTGTAAAGATACCCTTAGCATCTTTATTAGTTGCAGTAATTTTGTGTAAAGTTCCAACACCAACATTATTCAGAGTGAGTGTTTCTGGATTGAACTTGAGAGCATCCTCTGCGGTGACGGCAAATTTAATCTTACTATCGTTAATTTTTACGACATATAAACTAGTTGGTAGTTTATCAGTACTTCCAATTCCAGCAATAGTAGTTGTAGCAATACCAACTCTAACATCATCATCATTTGGAACTGTATAATTGATAAGTTCACCAGTAACAAAGAAATGATTTGGTAGGATTAAAACATTTTCATCTGTAGATACGGTTGTTCCCAATGAAGATGCATCAAACGTTCTTTCAAAAATTAAATCACCCTGATGCCTTAGTTCAAAACTTCTCTTAATATCATTTTCTGTCCCAGTGTAAGTTCCATGTAGAGTAGAGAATTTACCATTATCATAATTATAGAAATTATTTGAAATACCAAGATCAACTAGTTGAAGTTGATGTGTAAACAAACGAACTTCAATTTCTCTAGTAAATCCAGGATCTGCAGGATATGGTACAAATTCTAATCTTGCTTTTCCAGTTGATCCATCAACATAAGACGTGAAAGTTCCTAGTCCAACGTCTTCAAAAATTCCACGATTACTAACTCTACCAAATTCTGTTATATAAGAGTCAGTTTCATTATGAGTAAAGACTAATTCAGACATTTGAACAATATTATTCGTCATGTCTTCAATACTTACATAAGCATTAAATCCTTTGTATGACTTACCAAACTCAAGTAGTTGAATTGAAGTATTAACTCCAGCAAATGGTGAAATGGATGTTGTTGTTCCCAGTCCAACAGTAGTCAATGTAGTATTAAACAAACTAGATCCTATTGCAGTTCTAGATGTATTTGAAATTGCTACAACAGTAGAAGAAACATCATAGTATGTTGACAATCCACTATTAGGTGTCAACTTAACTTCAATGTCGTTTCCATTATATTCAAATTGATATGTTCCAATACCAAGAGAAACATCTTGACTGGAAAAGTTATCTGTTGCTAATGTTGAGAACTCAACAGTATGAATATCTGTCCCATCATGAACAATATTAAATTCATCATATTGATAATATTGTAAATCAGAACTTTCTAGTGTTACTAGGACCTTAGCAGATGTATATGAAGAATCAATACCTACAATTTTTGTAGAAGTTGATGTCCCTTGAGGTAGTAGTGCAGTTTGAATTCCTGCAAATCCAATAGAATCACTATTTCCACCAATATAATGAGTTGAAACTCCACTAATAGCATCTGAAATTGCATATTGATACCCACTAATATTAAAATCACTGAATCTATATTCTATTGGGTAGAATAGAAGTAACCCATTATCTTCAAATACTCCAATATCAAAATACCCATGAACATTATTGGTTTCAACTCTACCATATTGTGATATAAATCCATAAATGTTATTATGAAGTACGTTCACAATAACCATTTGCCTTTCACCAGGGAACTTCTTATTAGAAGTGAACATCACATATTTTTTAGATCTAAACCTTCTCAAACTAAAAGTGTCTACAGTTGAAAAAGCAGTTGCTCTTGGATTACTATTAAATTGATCACTTACATCATCGACAATAAGAACTCTATTTCCAATAGATTCAAAATAATCAACTAAGATCAATGAATTAAATCTAATTTCATCAGAAACTTTATTGAGAATATTATTTTCCGTTACTAAGTCAATATCATGAACACAGTTTAAATCATAATTTGATGTGAATTCTGAAATCCCCAAGAAACCAGAATTATTTTGATCAGCAGGAATTCCAGTACTATTAATTCCAAGTTGAGAGTCATCGGCAGAAATTAATTGAAGTTCACTAAACTTTTTAAATCCTCCAGGATGTGCTAGAGATTCTACTGGTTCTTTCCAACTACTAATTCCTACTTCCGATTTTAATGAATATGAAAAATATTGGTAATAATCACTATCATGAAGTCTTTGAGTTTCTTCATTTAGATAACCTCTTCTATCATATGGTTTGTACCTATCAGAATTTGAAGAATCAAATTCGTAAGTAAGAGAAGTAATACCCACAACTTCTGTTAAAGTTCCACTTGATGCAGATGTTTTTCCTCTAATAACATCACCAATTTGATATCTTTCTGGGAAACTTGTGAATACTTTTAGTAATTCATTTTTAATATCCCAAGAAACTACTAAGTCTTCAGAGACTTCATTCGTAATAATTTCATTCTCAAAGTATTTGTTAGCAATCCTATTTACATTAAATGTTGGGAATAGACTTTCGGGAATAATCCTACCAGATGTAAATAAATCATTAAATATTCCTGGTCCAGAAGTTGTCTTAACGAAACCATCCATACTATATGTAAATGATGGTACTTGACCACCAATATTTGGATCAGCAGTTTTTACAGTAAATAGTTTCTTATAGTCATAATCTACAGAATTGTATCCTTCATCAGTAGATGGAAATTTAGTTACTACACCCTCAACCATAAACTGAGATCCCACAGGGAAAGGCCAATCAGTTACTGTACTAAATCCAACAACATCTAAAATAACAGTAACATCTTTAGTTCCAGAATCATAAGACATTCTTATTATCTTATATCCATTACTATTATTAATTGGAAGTAGTCTTGGTTCTACATCATATAAATTTTTAGTATTCTTAATAATATCAACTCTAAAACCATCTTCATTTACATAACGTAAATCTACATCAGTAACAATTTTATTTGTATAACCATCAATAAGAACTAGATCAGGCAAAATTGTATATCTAGTTCCCTTTTTAAGGACATCTATTTGTCCTAGTGACGTTAATGGATCAATCTTATAGATTGTAGGTGTATATGCTCTAGGTCTTAATGTAGTATCTGAAGGGAAGTCAAATCCAATGTCATTGATTTCAATATTTTTAGCAGCACCAATACTATTTGTTCTTGGAAAAATAATCGAATCAACACCAGACTCAGATTCCACCTTTTCAATCAATGGAAGTTTTATTAAGTTTGATCCTTGAGATATAAATGATACCTCATTAATTGGACCAGAAGCAGTCGTTGAAATTGTTGAATATGATATTGTAGAGAGTCCAGAAACATAACTATCCGAATCTGGTTCATCAAATAGTCTATATGAGAATGTTGTGTCTGTCGGTTTTCTTACATTATAATTACCAGAAATTGAACTATTAACAAACTCAATAATATTAGAGTTATCAGTATCCAAAGAACTTAATGAGTATGATACTGGAACTTGTGCGTTCTTTAGTGGTTGTAAAATATAGTAAAGTTTCTCTGGAAAATGGGTATCATAATTTAATTTTACTGTAGCAGTTAAATCTACACCCAATCTATCAGTTTTACTTATACTAAAATCTCCAGTTTTTTCTGATGATAAAAATTCATGAGTCAATTCTTTATCAGTAAAGAATTTTAAATCAAATGCAGAATATCTAATGTTATTTCTTACATAAGAAAGACTAAAGTCAGATACATCAAATACAAGTGTTTTATCTCTTACCAATTTAATTGGTGGATTAATTACTAACAATCTACCTGTAGATTGATTTGTAATATTTGCAATACCACCATTATTTGGTTCTAATAGTTTGATAGTATTCTTACTGACAACACTAACTTTATAAACACCATCATCCAATAATCCACCAGGAGGAGTAATTGATTCTAGAATTAAAGTTTGTCCATCTTGTAGTCTGTGATTATTAATAGTGATAGTATTGAACTTAGTATTAATATCATCATGAACAAAATCGAACTTACCTATTGCAAACTTATTGTTTTCTTCGTTATAAAAAACTTGAAGTGTTTGTTCAATATTTGGACGGCACTCAGTCGTAATTTCATCATCAAAAATTAAATTATGTTTCTGAGAAGTTGTGAAAGTTGCCTCATAAGTTGTTATATCAACTCTCTTCACATCATCATATCGTGTAAAGAAACTGTGATTATCTCCTAAACCATGACTTGTAAATGTTAACAGTTCCGTAACACTTCCTAACCCAACAGGTCCAGTTGATCCGACACCAACAGGTCTAGAAGAGACTCCAACAAATCCATTGGGGAAAGGATATGCATAATATGGTCTATCTTTAACTAGATCAAAGTTATCACCGAAAGACTCTACTTCTACTGGACCAGAAGTATAATCATAGTAAATTTTATCATTAACCTGTAATGTATTATTTGGAATATAAATTCTATCCCCAGCAACAAATCTTGAAGTACTTCCTGCACCAGGATTGAAAATATCTAATGTTGATCCAATTCCAAGACCAATAGATTCTCTAGGATCAAAATAATATTGAGTATTAAAACGGGAACCAGATTCCAAATAATTATCAATTAAGAATTTTCTTGTATATTCAGATAATGCAGTTCCTACTGGATAGCTTGTTCCAATTGTTCCATTAACCTCTCTTTGTACTCTAAGTCTTGAATTTTCAAATTCAATATTTAAAATCTTGACTTGCTCTTCAAAATTCCCATACTTAATTTTATAGATATCATTAGGAATAATTTTAATAACATTTTGTGTGGAGTCCAGTCCAAAAACATTTACATATGTAACAATACCAGTTACTGAAGGGACATCAATTACAATACCAGTTCCGATCCCAGATAATTCTAGGTCTCTATTTACTGCGACTAACTCCGTACCAATTTCATTTCCACTACTTAGGTCATCAATTCTTCCAGGTCCAGTATACTGATCATGTGGACCACTACAAATTGCAACTACATTTCCAGTTTGTGGATTAGAAATAATCTCAACATTTGTAATTGTTGAAGTTGCTATAGAAACACTTGAAACGTTTGTTCCACCGATACTCGCAACTTTAGCAAGTGGTCTCTTAGAATTTCCACTACTTTCACTAAAAATAACTCTATCACCTACTTTAAAGTCTTTTCCACCAGAAAATACTAAAATATTATCAACTTTTCCAAAAGATACTGATTTTACCTTTGAATCAATATCAATTACTGATGTTGGATTGAAAAGATACTTGTAACTACCAAATTCGGTAGATGAATTTTGAGGACTAATATTTCTCAAAAGACCACTAGTCTTATAATTTTCATTTGTTAAATCACTTTCATCTGAGAAGAATGATGATTGATTTATTGAGGAATCGAAATTAAATTCAATTGGTTTTGATTTAAATCTTTCACCAATAACATATGGATATTCTGGCAACTTAAAGTTTTTAAAAGATGAATCATTATTACCAATAGTAGTAAAGTAGCAATACACACCATTTGGATAATCTGGTGTTACGCAGAATCTTCCATTAAACGTGTCTAGATCACCATCACTGAACCATTCATAGTCGTTACAGAAAAATCCTAAAGGATATATCGTAACTGATGGTCTACTTGCAATAGATCTCTTTTTGTATCCACTTTGCATTCTCTTAACACCACCACTTCCATCCGAATTTGTAAATCCATATGGACCATAAATTGGATTTCCATCATATGCCCATCCCAAAATGGGTGAGTGTAATGTAGACTCAGTTTCTCTATTCAGAGTATCTAAAACTAGATCTGGATTAAATGTAGTTCTTCCATTAATAACCTTCTTATTGTAAATAGTTTGTCTTAATTTTCTTGGGGCATAACAATGACTATATTGAATAAGACCATATTCATTAGCTTCCCTAATAGATATTGTTGAATCTTGGTGTAAGAATCCATCATCGTCATATATTTGGTTACTATTAATTGCTCTCTCTACTTCGTTTACATTCCATCTTATAATTTTTGCTTTAAATTTAGCACCAACACCTGCAGATACAACTTCTATCTCAGTAGAATCATTATAATCAGCACCACCATTTTTTACAATCACATCTTCAAGTCTTCCATCATCAGCAATGATTGGAATTAATTCTGCACCAAAACCATTACCATCGGTAAAAATTTGTACTGATGGTGTAGAAACATATTTTTGACCAGAATTTTGAACAATAACTGACTTAATTTCACCATCAATAATGAATGGTCTTACAGAAGCAAGTTTACCTGGTTCCGCAGTTATGGTTGGTTGCCTTTCATAGTTAAAGATATTTGTGCATCCATATCCAACACCATGACCTTCTAGAAATACTTCTGTGATTTTACCTCGTACAATTGGCAAAATTTGAGGTTGAATAGATTCAACATCACTACTTGATGATGTAACATTAATTTCTATATTTGGGTATCTAAAGTATTGTCTACCAACACCATTTGTAGTCAGTTCAGCAAAAGTTCTTTGATTAAAATAATAATCTTTTGGTAAAGTTCCAATACCAATAGATGATAATTTGAAATTATTAGAATCTACTTTAGAAATGTAATAGTCAGTTCCACTCGATAAACCTGCAATTGGTGTAGTGGTTGAATTATAGGTAATCAGTTCACCATTATTAAATCCATGATTGGGGAGATTGATTGTATTAGTATAAAAATCAATCGGTGAAGAAACTATTGATGGATCGTATGAAACATTCCTATAAGTGAAGTCATCGGATGAATAATTTACATTTAATGCTGAAAGTCTCTTCTTTTTATTTACTGCATCAAATTTGTGGAATCCTTCTCCAAATTCAGTTAGATCAATTGAGTTAATATTATTTTTAGCATCAACTTCTGAATTATGAAGTTTGAATGAAGTATTATCATTTATACCAATATAATAAATTGATTTGTTCTTTAGTCCACCAATCTCTTGGTCATTTAATTCACAATTATAGATAACTCGTTCACCAGGTGAAAATAGGTGGTCCTCAAGAGTGATAATCGTATCAGTAGATATTCCAACATTAAATCCACTACTAGAATCAATGGTTACACCATGAGTGTAAGTCTCCATTACTGGTGAAACATCGCACAATGATCCGTTTCCACCAGTTACTTTTATAGTTGGATTGTTTACATAGTTATATCCACCACCAAGAACTTTAAGTTCTCTTATAGATCCTTCAATTACAAAATTACCAGTTGCACCAATACCACCAGTATTAACTCCATCAGCATTTTCACCATCAAAGAATTCTAGTGTAGGTGGATTAATAATATCATAATCTTCACCACCAGACAAAATCTCTACAGATTCAACCCCACCATAATAAATATTATTTTTTGATTTATAATTTAAAAGTTCAACTCCATTTTTAAAAATACCAATCTTTCCTGGAATCGTCTCAGTAGGATTGGACTGATCTATTGGTTTTATAATTTTTTTAACTAATCGTTTTGATTTTAAAACAAATGGTTCGGATATATTAAGTACTTTTTCAATATCAAAGAAATCTGAATAGTAGAAAACTGCATCAGTTACATTTCCCGTTACTGAAAGATAATCTTTTGTATAAACTCTATTTAAACTAGTAGATAACTTAATAGTTTTAGTATTTACTACAGTAACGTAATATCTACCGTTAGGTAATTGGATTAAATTTCCATCACCATCAAAGGTGTTTAATCTATTATTTTCATCTTCTTCGGAATATATAATCGAATCCCCAGTATAAAAAGAATGATTTATTTCTGCAACTGTTGGAGTACCGTCTTGTCCAATCTTAATCTCTTTATTTGAAGTTAAATCATTTGCAATGTTTACAGTAAATGCAATTCTTTTATCATTTGTACTTAATGGAGAATTGGAATAATTTGGTAATGATGATGCCGCAATATACATCTCATCAGAAAATGAATCTGGTCTGTAAATATTTTGAACATCCGATACATAATTATTTGCTTCTGGGAAGAATGTAAAGTTTGCTTTATTTAATTTTCTTTCAATTGTAAAAGATTTTGGTGGAGTTAAGTCAATTAGAGATTCTGATGTTAAGATATATTCATCAACACTTTCTCTTGCAGACACAAAAACATTATATGATTTGTTATTATTGTCAATTAAGAAAAATTTATCAAAAATAGTTAGGTCAAAATTACCATCAACATTACATCTATATGTTCTATTAGTTGAACTTAATAATTCTAAATTTGAAATATTATAGGTGGCAGTAGCATTACTAGTCCAATTATTATACTTTGTAGTTTCTTCTTTCAATCCTAAAGTATTAAACTTGACTGGATCATTTACCTCAAAGTATGAACTTTGATCTGGTTTAATACCACTTAAGACTTGAGTAACTCTAAAATAGTAGGTTTCTTCATCACTTATATCAACATATGCATATCTTCTAGAAGACAATAAAGTTCCTCTCGGAATATCAAATTCTACATCAGATATCTCAAATAACTCATTTACAGTTTTTCCAGAATATGATAATTCTTCTACAATAAACTCATTATTAACAACATTATAAACATCGATAGATCCACTGTCTTGAAATGATAATGTAGAGTCTACATGTAAAAACTCTGGCCATACATCATTGACACCTACAAAGTCTTCAATAACTTTTGTAGTTGCTGTAGTAACGAATTGTCCAAAGACAGTACCATCAACAGTGATATCTTTATCATAATCACCATCAAGACTTACAATGTAATATCTTATACCATTCCTTTCAATTCTTTCAACATTAGTGATAGTTCCGTACGCAGTAATTTCATCTGGATCACTAATTGCATCAATTTCTGGTTGCTTTAAAGTTCTATGTAAAATTAGATCAGTAAAATCTGTTGTTTGATCATCAGAATATAGAACTAAGTCTCTAGTTTTTCTATTGGATGAGGAACTGGGTTCAAAAATATAATCTGATGGAATAATTACATCTACTGACTTATTATATAATGCCCTGAATAAGATTTCAAATGAATTTTTTGTTCCCTTAGACCTATAAAAATCACCAACATGTTTATAGAATAATCTTTCATTTACATCATAGTTTAAAATTCTTTCTTCAAATCCTGGTGCGATTTGAGACTTTAATTTTTTAAAGAACTCGTCTAAAAATAATGCACTTAAATTTATAACAGTTGTTCCATCAAAATGCTCTCCTACCAAACTACTACTAAATGTTAACTCATCACCAATTTCAGTTATTCCAGAAAATCCCCGAATAACTCCTTTAAATTCTGTTTCTGTTTTTGATGTGTAAGTTACAATTTCATAATCATCTTCACCAACATTACCTAGACTAAGTAGACCAAAAGAATATGGAAATCCTGAGGTGCTGTCTACATTAATTACATCATCTTCATAATTTAATCTATCACTAGTACCAGTAACACGTAATGTTGTTGACCTTGGAGTCAATAAAATATTATCTAAATTGACATATTTGTCAATATTGGACAGCAAATCATAAGAAGCTCCTGGAATTTCATTAGATTCTTGATATTGACGTAGAAAATCCTTAAATAACGGAAATTCATCATTTATAAAATCTGGAATTTGATTTTCCAGAACCTGAGATAGACGAATTCTTCTTATATCCATTTTATGTTTAAATTAGAATCTTGGTCGGATGACGTTGTTATCGAAATTAGATGGTGTAGAAATAAATCTATTTCCAGTGGGATCAGCACCAGACAAAATGTTATCTTCAATAACATTTATATTAGATTCACCAGTATCAAATTGTAAGAACAAATCCTGAAGTCCAATAATATCGTTTGATCTAGGAGTAGATGATATTTGTATTGTTTGATTTGTTTCAATTTCTGTTGATGTTATATTTATTGCACTAATATTAATTTCACCTTTATCATAATCTACAGTTCCAACTCTCCTCCTCACAATTTCTGCAGAAGATCTTGGTTGATCCTCAGTACCAGATTCTGTGACTGTTGGATCTGGAATAGTAATTAAGATAAGTTCACCTTTACCATTAAGACCAGGAATATCAGAAAAATATACGGTTTTACTTATACCACTTACTTTGAATCCACTAGATTTAATATTATATCCAGCAGATTTCAAAATTCTGAATGAATTTCCAAAACAAACTTCATATTCTGCCAATCTATTTAATATTGATCTCATATCTCTACGAATTCTTACTTCTGTTATATTTGAAGTAATTGATTTGTCAGACTGATCAATTAATGTTGTAAATTTAGTATACCTAAATCTAGAACCATACATATTCATCTCTTCACTATCAGCAAAATTTTCCAAAGTTCTAATTACACTTTGATTTACTGAATATGAATCTTTTGCCAATGATGGATTATAATATACACTAGTATCAGATTCAACATATAAAAATTTTGTATCTAGAATTTCTGGTACAATTCCTGCTACAGAATAACTTCTAAGTTCTTTCTTGATACTATCTTTTAAACTGTTTGATAAAAATAATCCAGATTTTGGTTTAATCGTAATAAAAACTTTTCCGAATCTTGGTGGGTCAAGTTCTTCTCCACCAAAAGCATTAATAGAATCTGTTTCTGGATATACACTTCTCACAATAGTTTCATAATCTCTTGCAGTTACTGCTCTACCTTGAGATGAATAGAACCTAGTCGCATAATTTTTAATAGATTGTGCAGATTCAATACTAGAACCACCTCTAGCAGACTGTATTAAAACTGCATCAGAAATGTTTCTCTGAATTATACTACCGTTATTATCATAGAAGTTTCCATTTATTTTAAATGATGCTGCTCCATTCGGACTTGCACCATTACAAACGATATATGATACTTGGACTAAATTATCGTTTACTAACTCCCTACCAAATATACCATCACCAAATATTAATTCATATTTTTCATCTTCAACTTCTTGTATAAAGAATACTTTTGATTTCCCATCAATTTCAGTAATTGATGATGCCATTTTATATACAATAGAATCATTAGAGAGAAAGTTATCTTTCACAGTAACTCTAATTGTACTATAATCGATACCTACATTGGAAAGAATGTATCTTTGATCTTTAATGCTACTGTCTACGGTAAATTCTTCATTGAGTAAAGTACCCTCATATATTGTTACATCATCAAAAGTTGCCCTATTCTGAAAAATTGCTGATGTAATATCATCTGGAATGCAAAAAGTAAACCCAGTAGAAGATCTATTATTAGTATTAACTGCAACGTTACCCTTTCGTAGAGTTATGGACTTAGGTTTGGTAGAAAAATCACTGCTGTCAATGAAAAAACTAACTCTTGCCTGTGAAGAAGTTCTGGGTTTTGGTAGATAACCAACATTTCTTGCAAGAGAGACTACATTTTCTCTTAGAGTTGCACTATCAATAAAAACTTCATTGCTAAGCATATTTGCATTGTATGCTGCAATATATGTGTTGTAAGCAAGTAAGTCAACAATTATCGATAAGGTAGACCCTTCAAAGTCATAGTCAGTAAACGCACTATTAGAACGCAAGTATGACTTGAGTGTATCTTTTATCTGATCAAAATCTAGACTTGTAAAATTTGTGATTGCCATTTATCTTGTTGGTTGTAATACGAAATTGAGTTCTTGTGCAGGAATGTCAAGACCGACAATAGTATACCTAATAGTTATTTCATAATCATTGCCATCATAATTTGGTATACATTTAACTTCACTAAGATCAACTCTTGGTTCATTAATACTAATTGTAGATGAAATTTCGTCCTTGATTTGATCTGCAAGAACTGTAGTCATAGGATTAAAAAGTAATCTGGATATCCTAGATCCAACTTCGGGTCGAAAAAACCTTTCACCAGTGTTAGTTAACACCAAATTACGAACAGACCTTGCAATTGCAACATCATCTTTCAATTGAATTAGGTCATTAGATAAAGGATTCCTATTAAATGTAAGACTTAAGTCTTTAAATCCTCTACTTACCCGTTCTAAAGGCATCAGTATACACAAACTAGGTATTATCAACCTATTTAGCATCTATATCAGGTAAATTTTCTCGTTCTTTTGCAGTTTTCCAGAAATATTCATCCTCTCTACCCATACCAAGTCGTTCAAAACCATTTTCAACACTATAATATTCTGTTGAGACCTTAAAATCAGGCATCTTTGGATCTTCAGGAGTCAAACTATTGTCAAAAATACGAATTCTGTTGTTTGGATACAGTGCATACTGTCCATTATTGAGTTCAATCAGGTTATGGGACTTATGTTCAGCAGGATTTTCACTTGTTGCATAGTCAACAATGTCGGGATCTTGGTGATAATTGTCTAAAGTGCAAATATAAGTCCCTTTTTGGACACCAAAGTCTCTTGTATACAGTTCATAGTCCATAGAACCGATAAATTGCTTCTGAACTGCTACTACTCCATAGTCCATACAGTTCCAAAATTGAAGATTTGGAAGATTCATGTCAGGATCTGGAGTTTTTGGTTCTGATAAAAAGGCACTGATCGGTAATTTATCATACATTGCTGCATATTCGGGTAAATATGTCTCAAAATAAAAAGCACGTCCAGGAATCGACTTTGCCGATACCCAAACGCCCTTAACAAATTCACCATGACCAAACTGATGGTCTGTGAGATATTCTTTTCTAACCCATACTTCCGTTGATGGAAGATTACAAATAAGTGCTGCCATTAAAAACAGTTAAGACTGTTCTATTTAACCTCGTCCTTGACCACGATAACGTTTCTTTTTACCATTACGTGAGGTTGCTGCAAGTTTAGTATGCTGACTCGCACCCTGTCGGGTCTTCTTAGGATTACCAGGCATAAAACTAGCACCTGATAATCCAACCTTTGAACGTACTGCCATGTCACTCCGTTGTGTATACCCTTATATTATACAATATCATTCCAGATATGTAAAGAGTCTTGATCAGATCTACACATAGATTACAGGTCCTTCTAGAAGGGTCTCTGAGGACGAGAGGTTACGGGTGGGAGAGAAACGCGCGGCACATAAAAAAGGACCCTTATTCAGAGTCCTCAACACGTTGTATAATTTCTAATTGATCTAAGTCAATATCATTCTTTTCTTCATACCTTTCTATTGCTAACTCATGAAGAATATCTGCTGCTTCCTCATGAGTGACATTAGAATACATCTTATTACCTTGATAAAAGATGTCGATGTTCATCAGATTACTCGGGTCTTTTCATGACCAACACGAATGCGAGGGTCACACCAGATATCGTATCCTGCTTCCTTGGCATCCAAACAGAAGGAGACATCCTCACCACACATGTCTTGTACTGCACCAGACTCAAAGACTTGCATCTTAGGAGCAAACCAGGGATACTCAAGATTCTCGAATACACCGTTCTTGATCAGTACCCATCCAAAACCTGTATAGTCTACTGTGAATGGTTTCTTACGATTCGGTAGTGTCTCGATGGTTTCATGGTTCATGACTCCACCATTGGAACGGAAGTCATCCTCTTCGAGCCAGTGGGCAACAGAAGAAGTCTTTCCATCTTCTGTGAGATACCAACCAGCAACTACTTCCTTCTCTGTACCATCAGCAGCAATGGCACTATCACAGAGTTGCCAGAACTTATCAGTGTTGAATACAATATCACTATCAATCCAGAGTTGATAATCATACTCTAGTTTGCCGTCCCAGGGTTTCTGAGAAGGACCTCGGAGTACATTTGCACCAAGTACCTTACAACGTGCAAAGTTAACCATTGATGAGTAATCCTGACTGATCTGGATACTCATGCCGTTCTGTACTAGATCAAAGCACAGTTGTACAAAGTTCTTGAGAAATGTAAATGAGCAACCACGTCCAGGTAAACAGAAGACAATCTTCTTACCTTTCATCCTTTCTTTGATTGCATCGATGTCAAACTCAGCAGCAGCACTCTTTTTCTTTGGTGCATTTGCCTTAACAGTAAATCCTTTTGCCATAGTTTTAGTTAACCTTCAGATCAATTCTATCAGTTTATGTGTTGTTTGTCAATATGATGCTTCGAGCATTTGTTGACGATTGAGTGTCACGACCTCGTATGATAAGTCGTCTACAGTATAGTTAGTCTCTAAAAGACCAACCATAGCATTTACAGTATTCCATGTCGTTTTAAAATCATCTTCCCGAATATTTGGAAAGAGACATTTATGCCCTGCGTAGATATGATATAGTGTTTCCATATAGGACCAATTTTTTTCTGCGAAATTTTTTGACGGATTCTGAAACCCATCGACGAATTATATATGCGACCTTACAGGGACGGTTTATACTCTCGGAATTTTTTTTCTAATCGTTATATCGAACTCTCATTGTCACCTCTGTAGGTTAGGGTCTCTATGCTTTTTTATATACAACCCCCATAATAACAACAACTGCTGTTGACGAACGAATAAGACTGTGCTATACTTAGAAGGGCAGAATGAACTGCCCTGTGTGTTACATAGTGTCTGCCTTAAGTATCAATACAGTGCTTCAATTGCCTCAAGAATAAGAAGAATATCATTACCATTCTGTGCGGTTTCGAGTGCAGAGAAGAGATCAGACTTAGACATGGAAAGTGTTAGATAGTGTGTGTGATTGGTGGGTTTAAAGTCATCACCAGGACTGTTGTAATCTTATGCGAAGATGTAACCGTTGTCGAAATCACGGGTCACATTGTTGTCACGAACGTACCACTGATAGTTCTTCTGAAAGACACCATCAGTGACAGCATTGCAGAACTCGTTGATAAGTGCATTGAGACGACTTTTAGTTGTAGTTGTCTGCCAACCACCATCAAAGATTTGAAGAAAGTCATCACCAATCACAGCAATTTTGTTGCCATGAAGACGCACAATCGATTCACCATTTTCCTCATTGAAATGCACCGAAGTATTCGCAGATTGCCAGTTCTTCTGACCCTGGACTGCGGCACACATTTGGGATTCGATCTTACGCATGAGAGTCGTTTGAGTGGTGTTCCTTTGACTCTCTTATAATACACGGAAACAGACCCCGATCAACCGACCCTGTGACACTTCGGCAACTGGTTTTATTTGTTTATACTT
>Ga0181379_1000203_pt1 | contig 30340 bp, 44 predicted proteins | sample 2SPOviralmetaG_FD_130115 | JGI IMG/M metagenome (GOLD analysis project Ga0181379, IMG submission 130115) | Marine viral communities from the oligotrophic San Pedro Time Series (SPOT) site, San Pedro Channel, CA, USA - 2 SPOT_SRF_2009-07-10 | ecosystem: Environmental > Aquatic > Marine > Strait... | reverse complement strand
TCATCTGTTTGACTATCCGAACCTGTTGATTGTATCTCAACAGTAAGATTACCCGACATATTTTCCCAAACGGCTGAATAATTTTCCTCCGCTTGAACGATTTGAACCGAAAACAATGTTTTGTTTTCTTGATAAACCGTATAATTGACATATCCTCGTTCCCAAAGCAAGGATTCATGGAAAAATCCCGTTAAGTCAAGCGAAAATAGCAAATCTCCGCTTCCATTGAGGGGTATTTCGCTGATATTTCCCTGTCCCATCGGATTTACATTCCAATACTGATAAGAATGGTTATCATAAGTGCTTTGAACCACTTGCGGCTCATAAATGGGTTCTTCGGAAACCTCCGCCTCCGAAGATAAACAACCACTTGTCAAAAGCAAAAGCGGGATGATTAAGGCAAAGATTTTTTGATTCATTCATATTCACCTTCATATTCTAAATTTTCATCTAATCCAATTGCATTTGAAGGCATCATTATTTCAACATCAACATCAATACATTCGTTTGGATTCGGGAAGTCAAAACCTTCGGCTTGAAAAATATCAACCGAATTCAAAATTTCTTTTTCAAAATCAAGGGCTTCTCCTTTTGTTTCAAACGCAAAACATTCATCAACCTTAACAACCATCTGTAATTTGTGTTTATTCCCCCAAGTTTGATAATCATTCAACCTTTTACCGAAATTTGTTGATATGCCTACTTTTTTGAAGGGCAAATCAAAACTTTCGCTTCCGAGTTTCATAAAACTTACTGAATAAAAGATTGTCTTATCCATAATAATCACTTTCTATGTCCTTTAATACTACACGGAGAGTATCGTTTGCATCTATCTCCATTTTTATTATGACCTTCACATCGGCCTTCTTGAGTCGTTTCAATAGATAATTCATTGATACCTTCAATTTTCTTTTCACTACTTTTCATTCCCTTGAAAGAAAACCACTTATTTTCAAATTGAATTCCTACTTTTGTTCCATTCCAATTAACTTTTACATGAAGTGCTTTCCCATGTTCGTTTTCTAAATCGGAAAGGTTTTTGTAGCGTTGCATCCCCCATTCGGGGCCATTATAGCCATTCCAACAACCAAAATAAATGCTCTTTTCCTCATCCCTTAATTCTAACAATTGCTCATTCGTAAGATGAACATTGGCGGGTCTAAACCATGAAAGAGAAGATTCTCTTAATGAGCCTAATAATTGATTTTCGGGAATCATAAATAATCACACCTTGTCAAAGAATACCCATCGGGTATAGTCGGGTTCAACCGTGCCATCGTGAAGTGCTTCAAGATAAGCATACAATTCATCAAAACTATCAAAGACGAAATTGTGGTTCATTTTTCCACGAAGCCACATAGACATTTGGGACTTTCCTCCCTTGTGAACGATTAAAGTCGGCTTTCGGCGGCGCAGGGACTCAAAAATCTCGTCGTATGTTCCGCAAATGTGAATGTCTTTGTCAATGTAAGCAATCATAAAATCGGAAACCTCAACCATTCGCAAATCCACAAGAACAATTTCTTTCGCCATCGTTCTCAATTCATCCCAACGCTTGAGATTGACTAATTTTTGAATGTGCAATTTTTCATCACCAATCTCATTATAACGACATTGTGAAACGGGCTTGTTAGTAGGGTCAAGAATAGTTAATCCCATCTTCTCCAAATAAGGAGTCAATTCTTCTCGCCATCCAACGCCATCATCGCTCGCATGGTCAATTGGCCCTGCAAGATAGACACGATGGTTATTCAAACGACCCTTCACTTTCTTTGAAGGACAGGGCTTCTCAATTGATTTCATTAGATTCTCAATAACATCTTTGCTATCTTCATCAAGGTGCAAGGCATCATCAGTCATAGACACCTATTTTGTAATGGCCTTAATAAAGGTTCATGTTCTTTTGAGAATACCATAACAAGATGCAGTAAGGAATAATCCGCCCACTACGAGGGATATAGCATCCATTCTTTCTAACCTTGCTCTATCCTCACTACGGAAGAATCGGAAAGCCCCGTAGCCAAAAGCACCGATACCGACTAAAGCACCAACAACAGTAATCATTTCGCCATGTTGAAGAATGACTTGCTTCATAATAACCAATCCTCTCACTTGTTATCTAAGCATTCCCAATGTTCCAAGTGCTTCTATTTTTGCCCTCTTGTGAATATGGCTACTGCTAACGCCTACTTTTGATACATGGAATCTCTTGAAATCATCCACGCAATCTAAAATGTTTCTAATATCCTCTTCCATCCTGTTGTGAATCATTTTATCACCATCATACTGATTGATATAACGAGTTAATCGGTGAATGTTGCGGAATGCTTGTTCTGCTCGCTTTCTATCAATTTTGCTATCCCAATAATCTTCAAAAATCCTTTCGGCTTTAGTCATGCGAATCGTTTCCTCTTTGAAATCTAAGTAGCCATCATAAGTCATACCATACGGTAAGAATTCCCACCAAGACAAAATCTGTATTGTGTATTTCCATTTCTTAAACCTAACACCTTTCTTGAAAAAGAGATTTCTAAATAGGTCAATAGTGCCTCCAATAATTAGCGATACAGGAATATAGAATATAATTCCCGAAATGAGGGCGGCGACGACATACAAAAGAATGAATGGTGAAAACAAAATAGAGAGTAAATAAAGTGGACTCATAAGGATGTGAAAAGTAATGTCTTTAACAAAATTCCAACCACCAAGATTCAAATAATCCTTCCCTCTCTCTTTGAGGGTTTTCTTATTCCGTTGCTCACGCTCAATCCTTTCGTCAAATGTCTTTTTTGAAATTGATTTCTTAAAGCGAAAATACTCCTTTAACATACTTCATACGAGAATACACTCATATTTATAATTTTTTATTTGTCTTCAAGACCTCAAGTGCCTCATCGTAAGAGGCAACCTGTCCTGTGGAAACCATTTCCTCAATTTCATTTAGAGCAATACTAATCTCTTTCCCTTGTAATCCTAATTGTTGAATGACCTTTCTCGCAAAGTCCTTCGGCCTATTTCCTGTTTTAGCCTTCTGTGCGTTCACTTTGTCTGTTATCTCATTGATTTCTTTCAAACGGACTTGTAATTGGTCATTTCCGCCCCTACGAATACCCATCGTATCGCCTTTGATAACTTGAACAAGTAGTGGGAAGGCTTCGTGATTTCTCATAGCGGAAACTTTCATCGGTTTCTTCATTTCCCAAAACTTGCCTAAGTGATGGTCGGCAACCCAAGCAATCGCTTGTAATTCTTTCTTAGAAAACTCAAACGGCCCATCTTGGTTATTGTAATTATTCAAAACCAATTGTGAACCCTGTTTATCGTGTCCATAAAAGGTATGATAACCGCCCTCTTCATCCCATTCAGCCGTTTGCGGTTTGGCTACATCGTGGAATAGTAAAGCCCAAGCCCCTAATTCAGTTCGATTAGGAATTGTTGTATATTCTCTAAACGCTTCTATGTAATGATTGTAAAGAGAACCTTCGGGGTGATAATCCAATTTGTGCTGATATTGTTCCATGCCTCTAAATTCGGGCATAAGAACAGGTAAAACGCCTGTTTCCATCAATAATTTGTAGCCATTCGGCTCAACAAGGACTTTACCAATCTCATCTCGCAATCTTCGCCCCGATAGTGTGGAAACTAAATCAGCATTTGCTACAATGGCTTGATAGGTTTCATCATCAATCGGCAATCCGAAACGAACCGAGAAGCGAATCGCACGAATCATACGAAGCGGGTCTTCAACGAATCTTTGGGTCGGGTCGCCTACGGCACGAATGACCCCATTTTGTAAATCATCTAATCCGCCTTGCGGGTCAATGACCTCTCCTTTGGAATTCATACCCATAGCATTGATAGTCAAATCCCTGCGCTCGGCATCTTCCTCAAAAGTGTCGGCAGGTTCAAAGATACCTTTGGTTCTTCCACCTGCATATCCTAACTCCTTCCTAAAAGTCGTAATTTCAATCGCTTCCTTTTGGTTAGGAACATTGACAAGACTTGTTAAATTAACCAATGACTTCTCCGCTTGTGGGCCGAGAACATAGCGATAGCCCTTGATACCATCAACAATCTCTTTTATTTCATCGGGTTTGGCATTAGTCGCCAAGTCATAATCTTTGATTGGAAGATTCAAAATTGCGTCACGAACCGCCCCACCAACAACGAGTATTTCGTAGCCATTATCCTCAAACGCATCCATCAAATCCTTGATTTCCGCAGGTGGAGGGGTTAAAACCGTATTCTCGCCCATAAACCGGGACATCCGTTGTTCGGACTTATAGTTTTCGTAAGGAGAATACAAATGTTCGTCAATTTCAGCCATGTATAATTTTTCCAACAAATCATCGTTGAAGAAATCTTCATCTTGACTTAATTCAAATTTTTTTTGAACCTGCGACACATCAATTCTAAAGCCGAGATAAGATTTTGGGTTTGATTATTCGCTCTCCAAATGTTAGGCTCTCTTAAATTTGTCATTCTCTCATTGATAAGGAAAATTGAATTTTCAAACTTGTATTTGTCCACAAGAGCAAGCATTAATTCAAATTCATTTACTTCCCATGTTCCCTCATCATTTTGATTCATGGCACTTTCGTAAATCTTGCGTTGGGAAGAAGGTCTTGGAGTTTCTAAATTTCCGTTAGGCATTAGAACTTGGAATTGAGGGAGGTCTTCACCATAAACTTTAATCATTTCTCTTGGTTCAACCTCCGACCAACGGTATCTTTTCACTCCATTAAGGAATTTAACAACATTAACAGTGTTGATAGTGAATTTAGCATCATGTTGTTCAATTGGAGTTATGCTCATTGACAGATAACTAATTTTATTTTTAACGGCATTTTGAAACCATGCAGGGTAGGATTTGACCCATTGTTCACGATTCTTATTGAAACGATTGACACTTCGCAAAGTCGTCACTTTATCACCTATGAAGGCTAACCCTTGAGCAAAAGTAAAAACATCATATTTATTGAGTGTAGTGTATTCACTGAAAATTTTCATATTGTTAATAGAAGATGCGTTAGGGAAGTGAGAAGCAAAATGAATTGGCGTAAGGGCATCCGGGCCACCGCTTGCATAAAATTGAACTTCCTCTTGAGTCAAAATGTTTCCTTTTTTGTCAATAACTTCGGGGATAGAAACCCTGTCAATTGATACTTTACCCGACTTAATTCCTTTCTTTATTTTGAGTTTATCAATAGGGGATAATGCCTTAACTTCGGGGGTGGCGATGTCTTTGTTATACCAATTTAACAATTGCTTGGTTAAACCTGCTTTGTTTGAAGATGTGTATGATTTCCATTCGTTATCATTAGGGGACTTAGCGACAGCAACCCAATTAGATTTCCTCAATGTTGGTTTCAACAAGTGCAAATGATAACCTTCGGGCAAATCGCTAATGTGGTAAGCATCTTCAATTTTGTAAGACGGGACATAACTTCCATAATAACCTCGACCTTGCCTTACCTGTTGGCCGTAAATGTCGGCGTATGGAACTTTGTCTTTGTCACCATATCCTTCTTCGGGGCCTCTTGTCCATGTCCAACGAGTTCGTCGGCGGATTTTACGGTCAGCCATGAAAACTTCGGCGGCAAATGATTGAAGACTTTCGGCATATTTCGGCTTAGGATATTCATATAATGGATGGGATGGGTCGTCTGTGAAATTGCCTTCATCATCCATTAGTCCTTCCTTTTTCCTTCCTTGACAGGCTTCACAAAAGTTCATTTCATCGTAATAGGAAGCGGGTTCATCACAACCCCTACAACGAATAAGTCCTTTTGCTTGGTCATCGTCAATTTCTCCCCAATGTCGTTCATATTCTTCACGAAGGGATTCAGCCATGAATTGACCTTGTGGTATCATAGGGTGTGCATACTTGCCGTCGCCATCTGTTCTAACGAAGTCGCCACCCGCCCTTTCATTTGTTTGATTTTGAGTTTTCATTTTACCATAATGAGAGGGCTTGACTTGGTAATGCCTTTGATAATCGTCTTTTCCAATAGGTAATGAAAATTGCTCAATTTTACCATCCTTTCCAATCATCATTTCCATAAAATCGGGGTCATCAACATCAATATCTTCTGTTCCGATACCAACCATCATAGAACCATCGTCAAAATCAAAACTACTGACCATCAATTTTTCCCCATCCATTTCGGCATCTAATGTAGTATGCTCTCCGATTTCATCAACAACCATTTCGGAGAAATCTTCTTCATCAACGGGGAAATACCCTTCATCATTTGCACCATCAAATTTTCCATCTAATGCCCTTACATACCCTTTTGCACCGCTATAATCAATATCGGCATTTAATTCAAGGGCTTTAGGAACAGGAATAAAATTCTGTTTCAACAAATAGAATCCTAATGCGCCCGAAAGGAAAGTAGCGATGTAAGGCCACTTGCCAATATCGGACTTGGAATCGGCTTTTCCAATTTCCATAAAGGCTGAACCAACAAGGAATGTTGCCCCTCCAACAATAACTGAATTACGGAGAAGGCTCATAGTATTCATTTAGAGGTCTTGTTATCTAAAACCTGCTAATCAACCAAGAACAACCCATTCGTTCCCATCGCAAACAATCGTTGCTGATTCGTATGCTGTGGTCGGGACTATGTAGGAAGATGCGCCATTAATGTCATCGCCCGCATCAGCATCAATAGTAAGGACATTTGATGCCGAAGTCCTTACAACAACATATTGAAGACCTGCCGAAACAGGAGGTAGTGTAAGAGTAATGTTGCCCGACATGGCGCAAAAGAATACTGAACCTGTTTCGCTTGCTTGAATTGTTTGTCCATCGGCGGCGGCAACAGTATTCCTTCTTGATATTAAACCGCCATTATTTTTAATTCTCATTTTTTCCGTAGGGGTTTGTGCAAAAGTCCCACATAAACTAAAAACTAAATCAGCACTCGTCGTCGCAAGGGCAACATCTGTCATTTCAGCCTCAATTCTTGCCGCCGACATCAATGGAATAGTGGTGGGTGATACAACAAACGGGAGTCTAAAAGCAATACTGCCCCCTATTCCACTTGCAGGTGTCCCCGAAGTTATTCTTTCAATTCCTAATACATCTTCAACCGTATTTGTGGAAGCATACGAATAACCTGCACTTAAAGGAAAAGTCGGTGATGTGGTTGGTAGGCTACCATAATTGTTGCCAATACCTGTTTTGTTAGTGGAAGCATCAAGCATTAATGCCCTCCCTTGATTTGTTTCAATAAAGAAATTATTTGCATTAGTGCGTAATTCTATTCCTAAATTATTTCCCAAATAAATTAATTGTGCGTCTTGACTAAAATTGCTTGTTTTTCCAATGTAAAGTCCTCTATCTCCATTTATCACTTGTAAAGATACTTTATTACTCCCCAAAGTTTCGGAAACTGAAATTTGCGTTCCCCCTCCGCTTGGTGCATTTACATTAAGTGTTTTTATTCCGGGTGCGGCCACATCGTTAAAGGTAAAGTTTGCCGCACCTTGTAAAACTCCTGTGGCATCAAAAACGCCGACTTGAGTGTTTGAACCCGTTCCGACACCACCACCACTTGATGCCGCCGTAATTCTTCCTGTGGCATCAACCGTTAAATTTGTATTTGTGTAAGAACCTGCGGTCACGCCTGTATTAACAAGTTCTATTCGCAAGGTTGGATTCGGTGAACCTGATATAGAGGTCGTAATTTCACTTCCTGCACCATCACCAAAAATAAACCAAAATGAATCATCTGCAACCGCTTGAAAACCCGAATTGGCGGCAACGCTAAATGAACCGGGAGTTTTGTCAAACTGCGTTGCGGAAACAAGACGACCTTGTGCATCAACCTGAAATTGTGGAATCTTTTCGGGTGTAGCCCCAAATTCCGCTTGTCCATAAGTTCCGGGAGTGACCGCCGTATTATCCAAATTAAGAGTGATGGAAGGGGTTGTTGTTCCTTTATTCGTTAAGGCTGATGTAATGGCTGTGCCTCCATCAATGCTTAGGGTATCGCCACTATCAATATCACTTTGCGAACCCGCATTATCTTCAACAATCCAAGCACCGCCACCACCCATTGTTAGAGTGACTGAACCATTTCCATTATCTGTTAATGCACCATTAGAAACAATTATCTTTGATACACCATAAACATCGGGGTTGCCATCTTCCTCGGTTATCTCTAAACCTGCTTTACCCGTATTTGAACCCGAATAAATGTTTCCCATAATTATTTATTGGTGGGTTTGTTATCTAAGGCTTCACACCTTTTACAATGATGTTTTCCCTTAAATTCGGGTCTATGTGCTAAAGGTCTTTTGCACTTCATTACTCTTCCTCAAAAATAATCGGTTCTTCATCCTCTTGGAGTCTTCCTTTGGCTCTCCGAAGGTCGTTTTCGGTCTTGTGTTGCCTACGGATAGATTCAATATGTTCCTCTTCCTCCGCATTCCAACGGTCAAAGAATCGAGAGATAGCCATGTAAGCAGGGCCACTTAAAATACCAAGAACAGCGATGTAGGCTTCAATATCTTCTCGGACTTCGGGATTGACAAAAGCAGTAGTAATCAATTCATAAGATAGAAACATAAAAGTTAAGATTAAAGGGAGGGAAACAAAAGCAACCATCAAGTTATTGAAGGTAATCCTAATATCCCAATCTATTTTGCTCATTTTGTTCACCCGGTAATCATATTTCTCGGTTCATCCAAGTTTGTTCAATGTATTGTTGGTTGCCATCAGCATCTTCCCAAATTGCATACCAATAAAAATCATAATTTGTGATATTTTCAACCGTGAAATTGTTTAATACCATGACTCTCACATCGTCAGCATAGCCTTGAATGTAATACAATTCAGTAGTCCACTCAATCGGCCCTGTCCCATTTCCACCTTGATTCGTTTCGTTAAGGTGATAAACTAAGAATTGAACGCTTACATTGTAGCCATCAAGGTCATTTACTTCATATCCACAATCAAGGTCAAATCCTACGGTGGCAGTAGTATTGTTAGTCGCTAATTCAATATCAAACAAGTTAATTTCACAAGTTTCGGGTTCTTGTTCTAAAACATCAATTCCCCAAAATAAAACCTGTTCTAATTGCTCATCATTTAATGTAGCCGTAATTCTTGGTGTCCATGAATTGCCAATAGCAACCCCGTCAAAGATATGGGAAACATCGGTATATTCATCATCGCCATTTACTTCAAGCCAATGCGTGTAGTTTGCATCGTAGCCATTTTGATACAATTCAATATCTATTTCCACCATATCGCCCTCACAATTGCTTGGAACGACTCTAAAGGCGACTAAGATGGCATCTTGTTCCGCATCATCGGCTACATGGCCTCGATAGTGATTATGGATTTCAACATCGCAAGGGTCTTCGGGTTCGGGATATTCACATGAACCATCATCTTCATTAGCCGACTCATCATAGTTAGTAGCCTCCAAATCTGTGCATCCGAAAACTGTTTGTTCAGCAATAGTAATAGTTTCGGAAATCCACACTTCATTAATTACGGTATCGCCATCAAGTTTCAAGATGATTCTTGGGTCGTATGTGCCTACGGCAACATTGTCTATGGTAAAGGAAGTGAAATCCGCCCTATCATTATCCGAAATCCAACCGTCTTCCCACGAATGTTCCTCATATTGGACTTGATTATCAATGTATAACCTCCAAGTTAATTCAAATTGGTGCGAATCGCAAGCATTTCCTATTTCCGAAAGAATCGCAACATCAACCGTTATCGTGACAGCATTTTGTTCCTCATCTTTGTCGTCAAGGAAGACATTTTGATTTTGAAGGAAAGCATCACATTCCATTGATTCTTCAATGACATAGGTTCGTGGGGATTGCCAATTCCAATCGGAGTTTGTTTCGTAATTGTGGAAATGGAATTCCAATCGGTAAGTTCCCGGTTCCAAATCAATGAATTGATGCCCCAAATCCTGATTTTCATAAAATTTCATGCCATAGTCTTCTTCCGACATCAAAAATTGACCATCTTTGACTAAGCCCATGCTGAAATCTCCGTGCATCTCATGTGGACATTGTGGACTTGAAAAACTTGCTAACACATACAAAATGTCGGGTGCTTCATCATTGGTGTAAGAGGTATCATCCCATCTCCAATCACAATTTTGGTGTGGTGGGCCGCCGCCTCCGCCATTATTATCATCCCACCAACATGAACCATCGTCATGCGTAGCATCGGGCATATAATTGTCAGCATCGGGGGCTGTGCAACCCCATACTTCGTAATAATCATTCTCCCAATCATCTTCATCACTATCCATCACATCAATGATGCCAAGTGCTTCAAGACCACCACCTGTAAGTAATAGGAAAATCGGAGTCATAGTAATAATCATTTTCTTGATATTCTCGGTCTTGCGTTGAATGGACTCAATAGCCCTATCCACAATATCTCCCTCAAGAGTAGTTTCAACCTTGACTTCTGTTGAATTTTCACCACCGTTGAGAACCTTGTTTTCGGAAACTTCTTGGTTAATTGCTTGAACAGTCGTAATCAATTCCGCCGCTTCTTTTAATTGGGTGACTAAATCCTTTGGCTTTTCGCCTTCATTTGACATATTAACAATTCCATCGTCAAGCAAATCAGCCATCACATCGGCCTCTTCACGACCTGTGGCTTCCGCTACGATTTTTGCCTTCTCCGCTAATTCGGAAATATCGGGTTCGTCATCGCCCATGACTATTTATGTGTTGTCCCATTATCTAAGGATTCTTAATGGTTGTTTCACCCTTCAAAATCGGTGTAATGGAAATCATAGATGAAATTTGAGCAGGGGTCGCTTCACTAAGCAACATTTCAGTAGTCTTTTTACCATCTCGGACAATAATACGATAGTCGGCCATGTCTTCAAGACCTCCTTACTACTATTTATACTTACTCATTATCCCAAGCATCAATTTCTTCGGAATTAGCCTTATCTTTTTCTTGGGGTGGCGATTCTCTTGGGTCAAAACCGAATTCATCCATAAATTCTTCAAGACCCATAACTCGTAGGTTTTTTCCATCATCAACATGAACTTGGTCTTGGGGATTCACAAGATGTTCTTCAAAATGATGGAAACAATCATGGAACTCCTTCAATTCTTTTCCCATGAAATAAATACGAACCGAAATGCCTAACAACATAAAAATGACGAAAACCTCAAACCAATAATCCCACATGGGGTAAGATTAACAGAAGGTGTTTATGAACCTTCACTTGTTGCTAATCTTATTCAAATTATGAACCAATGTCTTAACATACTCTTCATCATAAATAGGGTGAACATAATGAACTATCGTATTATGGTAATAGAATTTTGATGCATCAGGATAACCAAAGAAAATAGGATTGCCCGACGACCCTCCAATCCAACGATAGAAATAACGCTTTGGTGGTGTCGGAACGGGTTCAGCACCCAATACTTCACTTACAACATATCTTTTCATAAGCATATTGGAAACCGACCAACCAATGAAGGCGGAAGCGGTGATTCCACCCCAATACAAGAATTTGTTAGTCTTTCTCTTATCTTTCAAGAAATGATTTGCCCCTACAACAGCGAGTCCAAGTGGAACTGAACCGATAAGAAATGGTATTGCGATGAGTGAGGTCATAATTCTAACTTGGGTTGCCGACTATCTAATAATTCGTTATTACAAATCTTAAATGTCCTTTTTCGCAAAAGGCGGCCTTTCAGTAGTGAAATTTTTGTCAAATTTGACACTAAAACCACGAAGGTTTCCGAGATGGAATTTTCTTCCATTGTGGGCCATTTCCTTTGTTCATGTAATTCTTGCCTAATCGGTAATACTTACGATAAGAGGAAACAACATCTTTCCAATTTGAACCTCCCATTTTGTATTCAAGACCCATGCACTTCGGCGGAACGGTCAAAGAACCTTCGGGAATGAAGCCCCTCAAATCTCCGCACCGATAAAGTATTTCTTCGCTCTTGTGGAACTTTCCATACCTTGCCGTGTATTCACGACATAGAGCCAAAGCGTGTTCAAGCAACCAATCAAAATTAGCCCTCGTTTTCCCCGACCATATCGTTGAAGGGTGTTTAGCATGAGTTATTCCATAAATCCACTTTTCAAATCGGGAATCCAAATCCTCATGCGTCTTTTCATCGTAGCCATGCTGTCTTAGCACGGAAGATAACATTTGTGCGCTTTCCAAAATCATTTTGATGGAGTGTCGGTCACAAGCCATCTTTGCCGCTTCATTAGGTTCTTCCGATAAGAAAAAGATATTCATAGATTAAGATGGATTAAACGGCTACTTAATGGTTTCCTCATGTTCTTTTGAACCAATCACCAATCTTTTCACAAATATGATTCCCCATAATGAGGACTATGAAGACAATGAGGATGGCTACAATTTCATTAAACATACAAACAATAGTTATATTGCTTGCTATCTAAGCCTATTCTTCTTCGCAACAAGGCGCAGGGCATTTTGGCTCAACATAGAAAATTCCACCCCAATTTCGGAATAACGATTCATAAACCAAATTACCGAAGATAACTGCAAATACCCCAATTACAAACCAAAAAGCAAAAGCATCAACGGAGTTTTGAGGCAACATAAAATCACAATCCGTGAATATCCATTTTCTTATGTGGTGCGGAGAATTGAACCTTCAAACGATGGTCTTTTTCACAACGCCAAACCATAACATTCTTTTGATTAGGACTCGGAATGTGAAACTCGCCACCGACTAATTCCGTTCCGCCCGACATATTGAGGCAAACAGGACACCAATTGGAAACAATGTATGTGTAATCCATAATCATTCCCACCTTTCAGCCATTCTTTGAATTGCTTCAATCGGAACGCCATGAGAATTGCGCTCGGCATAAAGAGCAAAGTGCTTAGAATCCCAATCAACGGTGATTACTTGCACCATGAAACCATTTTTCTTAGCCGCATCAACATAAGATGCGTATTCCCAATGTTGGGTATTGGTATTATCAATGACGCAATTTATAGGAGAGGTATATGGGGCAAATCGTTCCATGAATGCGGTTGCATCGTCAAGATTTCGCTTGTGGTATTCACCGAGTTTGGATGGGTCAAATTGATATTCACCATCAACCATGAAATAGGAATCTGTGGAAAAGATTGAACCTGCATTACCGAGTGCATTAGCAAGCATAGATTTTCCCGTTCCGGGTAGTCCTCTTAGAATGTAGCATATTTTAGCCATGTTATCACGCTCATTGAATCGGGTTAATAAAGATTTTGGAGAAGGTGGGTGCAGGTCGGATTTTCACCGAATCCTATGATGTATGGTCGTGTGTATCTTAGCAATTTGAAGAAAAGGAGGCATCCTCAAACCACCGTTGCGATGTATGACCACCAACGGACACCCACCCATCCTTTGAGTGAGGGATAAATGGACTTTGTTAGAACGACTTAATAAATGTTTCATAGGAAATTAGAAATAGTGGCAAGATAATTTATCCACTCTCCTTCCGAATCATAAATCATGTGGTGAACGGGATAATCCAATTCATCGTGTAGTTTTTGCACATAAGGCAAATTCATACGGTAAAAAGAATCGGGCTTAACTTGAATACCTGCTTTGATTTCTTCATTTTGTTTTATGACCAAATCAACCATGTGCGCTACATCCGTTTCTTCATCGGCTTTCTCAACTTTGTATTTCCAAATGTGGATTTTCAAATCTTTAATGGCCTTATCTTCCATTTTCTTTCCCTTGAATGAATTTTTACCCATGAGATTACCCATCCAACGAGTGCAAGTGTCCAAATCCCACTTTTCCTCTCCTTTTCTCTTCAAAATGGCTTTTCCTTGTTCTGTATCTTGGGCTTCATACAGTTTTTGAGCCATCTTTGCTATCGTGGAATTTGATTTCAAACCACATTCGCAATCTTCGTGATGGTGTCGGTCAATTTCAGCAAGTAAATGGTCGGCGGAAATGATAGTGTGCTTTTGTTGTAAAGTGATAACTGAAATGGATGCTTTGCGTGTCGCCAAACGAAACGCTTCGCAAATGTCATTGAGTGTTCCACCCGATGAATCACCGTATTTCTTGAAGTAATCCACATTCATTGGAAAACATCTCCGTTGGATTGTATTTTCAAGTCCTCATAAGGACTCGCCACACGGCGATACAATTCCAATTTCGCACATTCAAGAACCCCAATGAGTTCATTGATAAGAGCATAATTTGTTCCATGTGCCGACAAGGTTTTACTCATCAAGGTGGAGATACAATAATTCAACATACCTGCTCGGTCTTTCTCGTCAGCCCCAATCATTCTCGCTACGAGCGAGGTCAAGGCATTCTCAAACCCATCTCGTTTTTCATCGGGGATGTAAGGCATTAACCTTTAATTGTGCCATTACCTATCTATAACTTCAATATCCTTTGACTTCTAAACCCTGTTCGTCAATCCAAGTGAAGATTATTCAAGGATTGTCAGCAAATTGAGCAATTCTAAATTGTCGGTTTTGAATGTTATACACAGACAAATATCCCATTTTTGGCTTATAACCCATCATTTGCATGAAATCAGTTTCGCCTTGAAATGTGGATGATACTACGAGAGGGACTCCACGATGCCATTGTGTCGCATGAGCGTGAGTATGTCCTGTCACGAAAATATCGGGTGCATCACGAATTACCATTTGGTCTTCCTCTTCGGGACTCAAAGCGTTTCTTTCACCCCACATCGGGGCAAGGTGTCGCTTTTGAAGCATTAGTTTCATCGCTTCTTGAGGCTTGTCGTAAGTGACATCTTCCACTCTCGGAACAATATCGTCAATACCTTTTCCGTGATAAGACAAGACATCAATTCCCGACAAGTTAATTCGTGCAGGGTTGCCGACATGGATTGTGGAATTGAACTTCTGCTGAACTCCCGCTTCCAACATTGGTTGCGGTTCAGCAGGTCTAACGGCATCGTGATTTCCGGGAAGTAAAATAGGTGTGATATGGTCGGGCAATTCATCAAGTTTCCGAGCGCACATTTCGTATTGGTCAAAAGAATTAGCGATGCAAATGTTCTCTTCGTGGCCGGGATATATGCCGATACCATCAATAACATCGCCACTTAGAACCAACCATTTGATATTCTGTGCGGTTTCATCGTCAGTATTCATCCACTCAACCATATTATCCCATTCCTTTTCCAAGAATTTCTTTGAACCCATGTGAAGGTCGGAAATGAAAGCAATTGATACAGGGTCAAATTCTTCACCACCTTTGTTTTGATGATTCGGTAGCAAATCGGGGTGAACTACCCTGTCCACCCAAAACATTCTTCCATCATCACCAAAGCGACCCGAAACACCAAGCACTTCGTCTTTGAAAATAGTCGCACAAGCGGGGTCGTCTTTTCTAACGAAAACATCAATTGTGGAAGACATATCCTCAATTGTGACCATCTTTCCACCACTCTTGGTTCTTCGTAAGTCCAAGACGATTCCTACGATATTGTAATTACGATTCTTTTTCTTCTCCTTTTGGATTTGTTTAATCGTTCCCGAAGCCTTGAAACCTGCTTGGTTTCTCAACATATCGGCTACCTTTTGGTATCTGTCGTAAAACAAATTGACAATATCAGCCATCTTGCCTTTTGTATTAGTCTGTCCGACTTGACCACCAATGGTGTAATCATCGTTGAAATCGGAGGCTTTCGCTGTCCACGACTTAGCGGGATTATCCAAATCAAAATAAGGAGAGCGAATAGAGCGCATAAAACACCTATTGTTCCAACGGGTATTTATGGGTTCACAAATCTTCAAGGTCTGTAATCAAAGCATTGACCGCATCTTGAGCATCTTCAAGGGAGTTATTACCTGTAATAACGCACTTACCCGATGAGAAAATCAAACAAACACCTGTGGCATCCTTCAATCGGTAAATCAAGCCGGGAAATTGTTCAGGTTCCCATTCAGTTCGTGCCATCGGTAGGCTAACTGTAAGGGTAGCAAGATTTAGTTCACGACCCAAATCATGCGTGACGACAACATTACCAATGGAGTAATCATAGGAAGGCCAAACAGCGCATCCGTGTGTTTTGAGGGCTTTGTGAGTAATCTCAAGAGCAATTTCAATGTCCTCAAGAGTCTTTGCACCCGTAATCACGATTCTTCCACTTCGGAAGATAAGAGCGCACACTTTCGGTGATGCAATCTTGTAAGTCAAACCCGGAAATCTGTCGGGGTCGAAATCAACATCTGCCTCAATAGAAAAGTGGTCAAGGTCAAGATATTCTGCAAAGCGAGAAGTCGCCAATAGGTTCACTACATTTAGAGCCATATAGTATCTAAAGGACTACTACCTTAATAAGCGTTCATACTTTTGCAGGATAGTGAGTTTTGTTGGGTTCATCACAATGAGGGCATCTATGTTGATACAATGAATAAGTTAAATCACATTTTGGACAAACAAGTAGTCCTTGAATTTTCAACATCTCAATTTCAATGTCACGGCGAGAATCACCACTTTTTTGATTTTGGTTTTTCTTCCAATCCTTTTCTTTCCAACCCATCAAGGAAACCTCCTTCTTAACTTTTGAGATTCTAATTTTTGGACTCTATCTTCTAATTGTGCTACTTGGATAGAGAGTTTTGTCACCAACGAAATGAGCATTTTAATATCTTCATCATCGGAAACGGGCAAATTGTATGGAAAGGGTGGTTTGTTGGGGTCGGGGATTCTCAATACGGCCACCCCGCTTTTTCTTTAGTTTCATCTAACTCATCACACTTGACTTCATACCAAGCATAAATAGGCATGAGATACAATGTGCAAACTATGGAAAAGATTCCAAGATTTTCAAAATATGATATATTGAACCAATGACACCAAAGTATTGTCAATGGTTGCAGGGCGAGAAGACCAAAAATGGGTCGCCAAAAATCTCTTCCACTTAGTTTCATTACCACACCTTGTAAGCAATAAGAACAGACATTCCCAAAGCCATAACTGATGCTAAAGTGCGAACTAATGCCATTGTATGTTGATGGCGACCTAATAGGGCATCCTTTTTAGCAAGGGCTTTTTCATAAGCACCCCATTTCTCTTCGACAAATAATCTCAATTCATCATCCATAATATCACTCTTCTTCTGCAAAATCAGCAAGACTCATTTGGCCTTCAACAAGTTTATTTTCTTTCCTCAAACCAAGATGGCCGAACAGTTCATCATTAAGGTCAAGAATTGATTGAATTGCTTGCCAACAAAACCATGCAATCCAAAGGAAGAAAATCCATGTAAAAGCAAAGAAACCTATCGTGATTGAATCCATGTCCCATCACTTCTCCGACTTACTTGATAAAGGTTCACTTTTCCAACGACCTGTTTCAACCATCCAATCTAAAGGTGATTTCACCTTTAGTGTAGTAGGACACGCCTTAACAGACTCACAAACGAAATGTCCGAAAACAAATCCGCCCGTTTCATACTCTCTCCTTTGAGTCATTTTCCAACCGCAAGTGGGACAATCAACCATACTTATCATACCTTAAAATTGGGTGCTTCCACCGAAACATATTCATCCTTTCCAATAGCGTTAAAATATCCACTATCGAGTGATGCTATTAAAACCTCATAGGTTTTGTGGCAATCATCAATGCAATAACGAATTACATCTTCGTAGTTCCCTTTAGCCCACTCAATCGGGGCATTCGCCGCATCCATCAATTTAGATTCATCTTCGCCAAGCATACTATGAATCAAATGATTTAGGCGATAGCGTATTCCTGTCTTTTCCTTGAGATATAATGATGAATCAAACTTTTGATTTGAAGGCCACTTTTCTAAAAGTGATTTGACAGCACCAACGCCACCTTGCTTTTGAGTTTTACTCATAATTGGGAAGTCAAATCCTTCTCCATTGTGCGTAAGAAGTAAATAGCCATCATTCCTTACATTTCTCAAATGATATGCGAGCATTTCAAAAGTATAAACGATTCCCAATTTTCCTCCACATTGGCGAACAATTTCGCCGTGAATGTCGGGGTGAACATAAATAGAATTCATGTCATGGTGTGAATCATACATACAAACTACGGCAGTTTTCCATCCCTTCGGATTATCAAATGCCAACCCTTCGGCATCCATGTCAAGATTAGCCGTTTCAATGTCAAGGGTGATGACTTTCATACATCTCCCACCTATTACACACTAATAATGTTTCTTATCGCCCTGTGGTATTTCTTGAAAACGGGTCGTCATCGAAATCCGGGTCTTCGGGGTCGTCATTTGGATTAGGGTTAAACAAAGATGAGTATTGACTGAAAAAGGTTTCAAGACCTACGAAGGGATTCACAGAAGGCTTATTGTCAAGATAAAGAGAATACAACATAATGATATTATCTTCCTCCATATCACCGCACTCTTCAAAAAGAGTATTTCGGAATTGTCGGTATTGATTGATAAAGTGCTTCATAACAATCACTCTTCTTCGGTATCGGCGGGTGGTGCGGAAGACAAAACATCCACTTTCTTACTCGCAATTTGATAAATGCCCGAAATCTTGTTGGTGTGAACCTTAACACGCTTGTCGGTTTTCGCCAATACTTCGCCCTCAATGACGCAGTTCTTACGAATCTCAAATGATACGGTGTCGCCAACCGCAATCTCGGCGGATTTGTCGCTACGATTCTCAAGGATTTCTTCAATGAGAACCATGATTTTTTCTAATTCGGGAGTTTTTTGCTTTTTCAATTCGTCAGCAGTTAGAGCCATAACAATCACTTGTCCGAAGGGGTATCTAATCGTTATTATTCCACAGGAAGAGAAACCAATGTGTATCTCTTGTATCTTTGTCCTGTCGGGTCTGTTCGCCATTCACTATCAAATTGATAGCCCATTTGCTTCAAGTCAAGAATGCGACGAGGCAAAGAACGAATCTTGTAAATTGTGGCCGCTTCAACACCCGAAATGGATGAACGGGACTCAAAATGCTTAATCAATAACTCTCTTTGGTTCATAAGTAAATATGGGTGGGGTTGGTATTTAATCCTTCACATGAAAGAGAAAATATGAGCAATCATATCCACAGTCCATGCGTTCCCAATCATGGCTTTGCGGGTGGAATCATTGTAGCCTTCGGTATATCCATCGGGTAAGGTTTGTAGCCTTTCATATTCAAGCGGGGTCAAATATCGCCAATCTTTCCCGACTTCCATGTTGAAAGCATCCACATAACGACCCGGTGGTAATGAGGACAAAATTGAATCTTTAGCAACAGTAGTTAAGCAACCCATCTTGGAATTATCTTTTTTGACTTGAAGACATTGGGTGTAAGGAATGTCGGGGTTAGAATCCTCTCGTTTTCCCGTAGCAGGGTTGATTTTTCTTCCGTTAATAGATGCGGGATTTGTCAATTTTTGGTTCACTACCAAATTGGTGAGATGAATTAAACGGTCTTTTGGTGCTTCAAACTCCCAATTCGCCCAATAAATCCTTTTTCGGGTCTGTGCGGAAACAAGAGATGAACATAGGTGAACAGGTTCAACCTTCATGTATTGGGTGATAATATCTTCCCATTGTTTCCTCATTCCGACATTCTCTAAGAAGTAGTATTTAGGTTTGAAATGCTCAATGATTTCAACCATCGTAAAGAACAATTTACTTCGTGGGTCGTCAAAATTCAATTGAAGTCCTTGACAAGCGAAACCTTGACAGGGTGAACCACCCATAATCAAGTCAATGTTTTCTAAATCCCAATCTTGCCAATTGGCAACATCACCTAATGAAATGATATTGTGGTGTTTCTCGGCTAATTCAACACACTTAGGGTCAATTTCGGAGGCATAATAATTGTCAAACTCAATCCCTGCTTTTTTCAAAGCAAGGTAGCCACAACAGATACCATCAAAGAGGGAAAGGACATTTCGGATTTTCACCATAGATAAATTATGGCCCTAATTGGTATCTAAATGTTTGGCCCAATCAAGATTTTGCACTAACTACATCATTAAAACTAAATTTGTATTCTTGAAGTCCACTTCGCACCGCTTGTGCTGAATTCAAAGCCATTTGCATAATCTTCCTTTCGCTTGGAACATTGATGAGAGGAATGCGCTTCAATTGATTGGTAAAATGTAATGATGTGGCAACACTAACAGTCCAAGAAGGGTCAATATGAAACTCTCCATTACTATCATAAGGGTCAAAGTTTTTATCAAGGACTATCCATTCTAAATTATTCAAAGGTTCGGTGGATAAAGATAACTTTTTCTTTTTCCAATATATCAAACCTGCTTGGGGTTCATCGGGCAAAGCCATTACCTCATTAAAAACAGCATTATACAGTTTGTTTAGTTTCTCCATGAGTTCCACCTCGTATTCACACATATTTAGACTTTTACCAATTGTAAGACATATTCTTAGCCAATTTTATGACTTTATTAGGGTTCGTTTGGGTTTTAGTGCGGTGTTCTTCCGCCCACTGTTCATTCAAGTCATCAGCAACAGTCCTATAATTTCTCTTCGGTGAGCATCGGGTAGTTTGATAGTTTTCAATCTTAAATAGACCACTACGAAATTCTCGTATTTTGGTGATTGAGAAGTCGGAATAAAGGAATAAGATTAAACCTTTGTCAAGGTGTTCTAAACGCTTAACATCAAGACATAATTCATCAAATGCTTGGTTAGCATAATCGTCAGCCTTCTTTTGTAATTCAGTCTTGGTTGGCTTCAACGCTCGGTCAATTGCTTCTCGTAGTGCATTTCGGGGTGTCACAACAGGCAGTAGTATTTTTCTATTCATATTAATCACTCTTTATTGCTTAGGTTTTGGTCAAAAAAAGATTCAAACCGTGACCTCTCCGATTCAAACCTTTTTTCGTGCAACATTCCAATTAAATGCGATTCCCTTCATTATCTCAACCGCATCATCCATCGTCATGTCTAAATCACAATTACAAGCCCACTCCCAAAACTTAGTCCCACAAGCATTCCGTTCCATGCTCTTACAACCTGTTGGTGGGTCAAAATGTGATTCCTTACGCTCGTTGTAATACATACACCTTCTTTCTGCTTCCCATAGGCTCATAATTTGTTTCCACTTGGGCTTATCCCGTTTTGGAACTAAAATCCTGTTGCCTAAAATCGGCCTCTTTCTAAATACATCATTATTGTAATTCATAGTATCATCTAAAGTGTGGATATTCTAAAATTCGGAAAATTTTCGGGAATGTTCGGAAAACTTTCGGAATTTACAGTAAGGTGTCAAAGAAACGCCCGCCGCCTTTAACGACGAAAGCCCACTTTTAGGGTATGCAACCAAGAATAAACGAAATGACCTCAACTGTGAACCCATTTCCCAATGCTTTGTATCGTTGGGTCTTAGAAATTCCTTCGGTATATCCTTCGGGAACAGTTTGTAATCTTTCACACTCCACAGGCGACAACATTTCAATTTTCCCGGCTTCGTAATCTCCAAAGAATTTTGATTTGGCAGGTCTTCCATCAGCATTAACGCCTTTGTAATAACTCGCCGTTAAGCAACCTAACTTCTCGGTAGCGGGTTTGACGATTTGACGAGGCGAACCATTCTTTCCCTTTCTTACCGTAGCGATTTCATAATTTTGGTCAGTTAAAATGCTTTTTCCGGTAATTTGGGGAAGTGACGCAAGAGATTGGGTAATTTTTTGCTCAACATTTGGAATGTTTGTCCAATACAAACGCTTACGATTTTGACCCGAAAAGAGGGCGGAATTGATTTTGATAGGTTTAACTCCGAGCAAATCGGAAATAGCATCTTGAATGTCTTGTCGCATCACGACATTTTCCAAGATAAACCATTTCGGATTCAATTCATTCTTCAAGCGAACAAACTCAAAGAATAATTTGCTTCTATCATCATTGAAATTCAATTGTCGCCCCATCAAAGAAAATCCTTGACATGGAGAACCACCTACTAACAAATCAATAGTTTTTGGAAAATCAGCCTTCGTCAAATCACAAATGTTGCCTTTTTGAATCGTTTTAGGATAATTGTTTTGAGTAATTTTGATACAATGTGTATCAATTTCGGAGGCATGGTAATTTTTGTATTCAAGACCCTGCCGATTCAACGCTATTTGGAGGCAAGAGATTCCATCAAATGTGGAAACTATATTTTCCAACATCATTCTTCCTCATCGGAAAATAAGTCGGCATAATGGCCGCCATTTTCATAATCGGAACGAAGGTGGGATTCATAGTCATTCATGCCTACTTGATAAGAAATCGGGTCAATGCGATAAAGTGCAATAGATTGAGAATACATCAAATTACCAATTTTTACTTCGGGATAGCAAGCATCAAGCATCTCGTCATACATTTCTCTCAATAATAATTCATTGACCATTTTCATCATCTCCTATTTTAATTAACTCTTGTTGAATGGGCTTATGTTCGGGAACTTCGGGATAAAGAACCCTACCAAGACCGTAAAGAAAGACCATTCCAACGATTCCAATAAAAAATTCGCTCACTCTTCCTCACCTTCAAAATGTTCTTCAATACCAACAATGGTTTCGTGAATGGTAGGCAAATCCGAACCATCATGTGTTCCATCAACAAGATTACGAGATTGAGCGTTAAGGGCATTTTTAATTGCATCCAATTGCTTCTTAGATGGATGGGGTCGCCTTTGATTAACGAAATCTTGAGTAGTGCGAGAACGAGTTTGCCTCTCCTTTTTGGTGTGATTCAAAAGGACTCGATGAACAGGTTTGACAGGTGAACCGTTATCATCATATTCGGTGCATTCACGACACAATCCTTTGTAATGAGTCGTAGCCTTACATTGAGGGCATTCCCAAGATGCTAATTTCGCCATAAATCGCAATTGACGGAATACCTTGATAAAGGTTCTTACGATTCAATAATCCATTCTTCGTAAATATACTCTTCGGTTTCAATCCTTAGTTTCAATTCATCCATATTATCAATCCTCAACAGGTTCGTGGTGTCCACAATCAAGGCACATTATATGCCCCGTAGCATTCAAATCATACCAATCAGTTTTACCACATTTTTTACATTCCCTTCGGCATTTGTAAGCAATTCCATAAAGGGCATCATCCATCAACGGTGTCATAATTATCTCTCCTTGACATAAATTCTATTTCCACTTGTAAATAATTGACGGAAAGTATGTCCATCAACATTGGAAAGTGTGGCTGAATGAATCCAAAAGGGGTTTTTACGAGGATTATATCGCAATTCAACCGAAGACCCAATCTCATACAAGTTATCGTAATCTTCGCCATCTCCAAAAATGTTTGACAAAGTGCCAACCTTCTTTACAGATGAACATTCAATCCATGAGCAAACAGTCTTGTTGCAGACTCCATCATAAATTTTATTAGCGGTGGTGACACGATTTACTAAACGGCAATTGAACATTTTAATTTGCCACTCTAAATCGGCATTAGGGTCAATAAATTCACGCTCTCCGTTAGGGTGGATGATTTGCCAATGGCGATGGTGTTTGCCATTTCCCAAATGAAATCGAACTTTGTATTTACCACTCATTCTTCCTCATCCTCGTTTTCTTTGGGTTTAAGCATCCAAAGCCATTCGCTTTTCACTCGCTTTCACCCAACCCTTGAATGTTGGCCTTATCTTTTGAAAGTTTCTTTCCTAATTCGGAAATGGTTGTGGATGATGTGCCTTCATCAATGTCAGCAAACCCTCTTAATGGATTGTCGTCATATCGTGGTTCAATGGTTAATTTCATATCACAAGTGCCAAATTTTCTATCGCCCCAAACGACGAAACGACGCAAAGGCACAAAGAAAGGGGAAGTCAAACGACCCAACCACTTTCTCATTCAAGACCCACCACTAATTTTAGGTCAAAATCATCAATAAGTCCATCATAGATGACTTCTCCATAAGATTGCATTTTGATTTTGAGGCGTTGTGGTTTGCTATCTTTTCCATCACCTATACATGAAATCGTATAATCGTAAGAACCAACATAATCTTCATCAAGTGCTTGAATATATGCACCACCAATTCCATCTTTGAAGTGTGCGACTACATCGGCGGCAAGACATGACATACCGTTGAAGTTTCGGCGTTCTTTATCTTCCATTGTATATCCATTCACAACAACACGGTCTTCCAAAAGACGAATCAATTTTTCTCCGACTCCGCCCTCAATGTAGCCATCAAATTGCTGATAAATGCAAAGGAGGCGGTTTCCATTTTCATCAAGTATATGCGTGGTGCTTCTTGTCCCCATATTTGTTCGTGGGTTAAAACGGGGTAATAAAGGTTATGCCTTCTCAACATCAACCTTGAGTGTTGGTGGGTTCAAATTGAAAGATGAAAGCAATCCTTTCTTGGGGGCTTCCAATTCAAAACCGAATGAATGACAGTATTCATTACCGTCATAACCAAAAACAATTACGGAGTCATCCCAAACTACACAGGCCATATAATCACTAAACATAACTGAAAGAGGGTCGCCTAACTCATCACGCTTGTCTTCAAGATAATCATAGACTTGAATATCAAGGTCGTCAGACCCAAACCAATCGTGATATTTTCGACTTGGTTTCTTTTTTTGACAGTTCTCGCAAATCCAAAAATCATCTCTTCCGGGATGGCGATACTCGTTAAACTTAGGTTCTTCATCACCCCATGTGGTTTCCACACCAACATAAATCATTTGTTCTCCACAACAACGGTGAACAGGATGGTTGGAAACATCAAGTGCTTTAGTGTGAGTCCTCTCATCCGTCATAGCCACACGGAAAGGCTACGAATTAATAAAAGATTCGGTTAATACTCATCGTATAAATCTGTTCCAAAAGCCAATCCAAAAATCACTAACAAAAATAATAATCCACATTCTAATTCCATATCGCATCCCACCGCTTTATTCTTCCTCCGCAAGTTTGTAAGACAGTCCACATGAATTACAAACAAGAGTTTTCATGTCCACATCACATTGACGACGACATGGCCCACCCACAGGAACATATTCACTCATTCTTCCTCGCCCATCGAATCCCAAAATTCAATAAATTCTGTTGCTGAACCAACAAACATAAACTGCGAATCATCTTCATTTTCCTTGACAGTAATTGTGTCAGTATCTTTTAGAGTCCGAATGTATTTAATCACATGAGTAGTGAAAAAATCAATAGAGTTTTCTTCACGGAAAACAACATAATCCATTTTCTCAAAAATTGTATATCCAAACTTGGCATCTAAACTGTTGTGTTCTATGAAATCGTCAGTCATACATAGAGTATCAAAATTACTCAAGACATCGTTTTCACTTTGAATCGTGTCAGTCGGTCTTTGAATTCCTATCATTAGGGGCATGAGTGGTCTTTGTTTGAACGGGTATTTATAGTTTCATTCATTTATCTCATCTAAATAATCATCAACAAAATCTGTATCAAAATCATTAATTCTTTGGTTAGGTTTGAACATGGGAGTTTGGATTTGTGAAAGGAACAACATATCGTAAGTATGAAGTCCATCTTCCCTTCCAATGTTTTGAATAAAAGAAGTATGAGGGCATATTTCAAATCTATCTCTTCTCCAATAGTAATACATTGGATTCGCCCACGAACCTTTGTCTGTTAATTCAACATGATTTAGAAATTCCTCTCCTTTAGGGATGGGGTGAGGCATAGATTCTTTGAAATGCACACCAAACCAAATTTCTATCTCATCCCAAACTCTTTTCCAAGTAGCCCAACCTTGACAAGTAAATCTATCTCGGATTCCAACCATGTTAGGTTCTAACCAATCACCATCCAAACAAATATCGTTCCATTGTGGGTTGGTATAACTCGTAATTGAGAAAATATGCTCGTTATCTTCGTATTTGTCCAAATTGTATTCTAAAAATTTCAAACAGTCCGGGTGAAGAACGGTATCATCTTCAAAATGAATTACTCGTTCAGCCATTGAAAATCCTTTCTTGAGAATAAATCCTGTGTTCCCTGCACAACCAAGATTTTCTTCATGGACAAAGAGTTCATAATTTAATTTTGAATCTCGCAAAATTTCAACCATCTCACTTTGCTTTTGAGGATAACCACCATCAATTGCCACCAAAACAAGGTAGTCATCAATACCTTCGGCATCCTCAAGGGATTTCACCACTTGTGAAAAATAGTCGGGTCTTCGCCAACCTGCAAAAGTAATGATTTTCATTTCCACCCCTCTATAAACAAAACATAGTTTCCCGCAGGGAATGGCTCACGATACTTTTCACCCTTGATGGATTTCACATCTTCGTAATAATTCCAAAGCGATTTGACACCATCGGGGGTATTTGTTTCGCTGTCCATGACCGAATACATGATTTTCTTATAACCAAAACAATTCAATTTATCAAGATTTTCTTCCACCCATGCGTCAAGATATTTATTATATCCGACAGGGAAAGAAACCAAACAATTATCGGCATCATCTAAAATTTGTTTTAGAGCCACAATCGCACCATTTTTATCAACGATATTTTGTCTTTCATTGGTTGCGTAATCAGTCGTGCCAATGTGTTCAATAGTGGAAATGGAAAGAACATTCATCATTAACAAATCTTGATTTTCCATGAAGTCCACAATGGTTGCTTTTGGGTCGTAAGGGTCAATGACTTCATGTTCAATTTTATTTTGATAGTAAGGTATAACTGCACCGACTTCAACAACATCTTTTGGATTTTCTTTCAACCATCGCAAGGAAACAGCAATTTCAATCTCCCGTTCCGTATTCCATGTTTCACCGTAAGGGTGATGAAAATAGTCTTCGGGTAAAAGAATCCTCCAATTAGGCTCACGGATTGAAACTCCCATAAAATCACCCTTGTTGATATTTCTTGAGGTCATTTCTAACCATCTTGCGAACCAAATCTTCAAATGAGATTTTAGGTGTCCAACCTAATTTTTCTTTGGCTTTTGTAGCATCGCCTCGCAAAACATCCACTTCGGCAGGTCGGAAGAATCTTGGGTCTTGGCCTACGAAGGGTTGCCAATCTTCAATTCCAATTTCATCAAAAGCAATTTCTAAGAAATCTCGGATTGAATGTGATTCACCCGTAGCGAGAACATAATCATCGGGTTCATCTTGTTGTAGCATCAACCACATTCCTTCCACATAGTCGGGGGCATATCCCCAATCTCGCATTGAGTCAAGATTGCCAAGCATAAGAATGTCTAAGCCATTATAAGCGATTTGTGCGACAGCATCGGAAATCTTGCGAGTGACAAATTCAATACCTCTCCTTTCTCCTTCGTGATTGAACAAAATTCCATTACAAGTGAACATTCCATAAGATTCTCGATAATTCTTCACCATCCAATAAGCATAGAGTTTAGACACACCGTATGGAGAACGAGGATAAAATGGAGTTTCTTCATTGGAAGGATTCTCCACCATCTTACCAAACATCTCACTTGTGGAGGCTTGATAAAACCTAACTTCGTTTCCTGTATCTTGTTGATATTCCCTAATCGCTTCAAGAAGTCGTAAAACCCCGATTCCATTAACATCGCTTGTTTGTTGTGGGATTGACCATGATGAGCCGACAAATGATTGTGCGGCAAGATTATACACTTCATCGGGTGTGGAATCCTTCAAAGCACGGTATAGGGAGTTTTGGTCTGTCAAATCAGCAGTAAGATATTGAAAGTGTTCATGTCCAACCAAATGTTCAGTATTTGTTCTATTCTTCACGGATGAACGGCGTTCAACACCATACACCTTGTAGCCCTTCTCCAATAATAAATCTGCCAAGTGGCTTCCATCCATTCCATTAACGCCTGTTATCAATGCTGTCTTCATGCTATATTCTCCATAAATGTGATAAAATTCTTCATTTCTTCATGTTCTCTATCTTTCAATTGTTGAACTCGTTTATATCCTTTCTCCTTAAATTCTTCATATTCTTCATCATCAAAGAACAATTCTTCAATAGTTTCAACCCATTCTTTGCTATCTTGTCCATAGGGCATGATGATTGCACCATCTCCAACGGCTTCAATAACTGATGGATAATTTTGAACCATGACAGGAACTCCATGTATCATGGGTTCAACCGCCGCCATACCATATCCTTCAAATCGGCTTGGGAAGATGAATAAGTCCGTAGCACATAGGGCATCTTCAATTTGTTCAACATAAGGAACAATTTCAACCCTGCCATCTCTAACAGCCCATGAATCAGCAATCATGTCCACAAATTCTTGTTTATCTCCACCATAGCCTCCGAGTAAAACACGATATGTCCATTTGTTGTTGAACTCATTAATGATGTCAGCCATGTAAGAACGACCTTTGTGATATTGTGGATTTATCATAGTAATGTTCACTCGGTCTAATTTTGTAGTAGGTTCATTGGTTTCTCCAAGTGGAGGGTGAAGAACAAATTTAGGCAATTTATCTGTCGGGTCAATAAATCGTTCAACCCATTTACTACATGAAACTACAAAATCGGGGTTAAAGAACAATGGTGAATTGATAATGTAATGAGCGTGTTTTTCCGTAAATAATGGATTGTCAATTTCAAATAGGGCTTTTTGTGATGTCACTACCGGGTAAAGTGCTTTTTCCCAATCCTGTTCATAGTGATAGTTTTCAGCAACAGGTAGGCGTAATTGAGGTAAAACATCGAAGTGAAAAATGCCTACTTTAACATTCATCTCCTTCAAACGATTGATTACATCTTCAAAAGCCCATGAAAAGACATGGCAATTATTGAAGATAAGATGTGTATATTGTCCTTCTTCAACATGGTCATAAAGGTGATTCCAAAAATTAAGCATATTCTTGCTATCATTAATTCCGAATGGTTGGAAATCTCCTAAACGGTGAACATATTCTGTTCCATTGTCCATTCCTTCAATTGAATGTCTTGGAGTAATACCCCATGCTTCAACACCATGATTGTTCAAGGCATCAACAACACGACTTACATATCTTTCAGCCCCGCCCCAATCGGGAGGCCAATGCAAACCGACTATTCCAACCTTCATAGATTCCATACCCAACGACTCCGATTAGATGATTTAACCCAACCTTCGTTAGCCAAATCTTGAAGTGCTTGACGAACTTTATGGCGATTACTTCCACCATCACACCCTAACTTTTGTGTTAATTGAGTCATGGTCATTTCTCCATTTATTTGAAGTGATTCAGCAACAAGACGATGATACTTCCGTTCCCTGTCTTGAACTTGCACATTAGGCGGATAATAGAGCGTTCCATTACCAAAACCATCGGAAAGAATCAGTCCATCTTCCACTAAATCGTGCAACCAACGAGTAATTTTAGGTCGCCAATGACTGTTTTCCTTCCTTAATTCACGAAGAATAGTGGATTTACGAACTCCATTTGGTCTATCCGACACTATATTTAGAATATCTTGGAGATGTGTCATGGTCTTTTCATATTGACGGCGACTCATACTTTCACGATACTTTGCACCATTCAATTTAGGCTTTTCAGCCTTCTTCACAGGTGTAATTTGCCTAACAATAGGCGAAATATGAGATTCCAAAGAAGTAATCACTTCTTCTCTATCAAGGGAAGGATTTTCAGCCATAATGGGTGTCAAAACATCATTTAACGAAAGCCCTCGATTCAACATCGGGATAAAGGGCTGAATAGCCTCTTCAACACTCACCATACGCCCCTCATTGTCGGAAGGAGTATCTAATCCTTCTTCCTTTCTTCATAGGCAGTTCGCCAATCAACATAGTCGGGATTGTTTTTCCACAACTTCACTTGGCGTTTATATCCCTTTTTACCCACTACATTTGCCGTAGTGAAGGAGATAAAAACAGGGGCTTTCAAAGTCGTATATCCAACACGCTTTCGCTCACCCCTTGAAAGTGGGAGTGAATCATCCTCCCACAAGTGGAGGCCAATTTCTTTTTGAGTAGCAAATTCAATATCATCCAACAGTCCAATAATTGATGCTCTCACAAGGTCAGTATTCTTTTGTCCAAGTTTTCGTTTCTTCGCCATATCAACCATATTTTTTCCACAGTTAATAAAGATTCAACACTATATCGGGCAAGATTTAGACAATAACGGGCAAGTTTTCGGCAGTAGTCGGGCAAGATTTCGGCAGTTTTGTATTCAGTCGGGCAGGTTTTAGGCAGTTTTTATTTTTGTCCATAAAACAGGCTACTGCGAGCCATTTTGAGCATCAAAAAACGCTATATCGGGCAAGAAAAGGTAAGAACGGGCATGATTTCGGCAGTTTCAAAATACATAGTATAGGGAATACTGTTTTTCACCACCTAATTTCTTTAACCACACCCCGATTTGGGGTAAGATACTTCGTAGGGAATTCCCTACTTTTTGGAAAAAGTAT
>Ga0181379_1000199_pt1 | contig 30469 bp, 39 predicted proteins | sample 2SPOviralmetaG_FD_130115 | JGI IMG/M metagenome (GOLD analysis project Ga0181379, IMG submission 130115) | Marine viral communities from the oligotrophic San Pedro Time Series (SPOT) site, San Pedro Channel, CA, USA - 2 SPOT_SRF_2009-07-10 | ecosystem: Environmental > Aquatic > Marine > Strait... | reverse complement strand
GTGCATCTGAGCCGGTTTAATATATTTATCCTTATTAAGGTTAAGTACTGTGTAAATCTCAATCCCCACAGTTTTCCCTTTTACAGCTAGGTCATCTACCTTAAGAAAAAAGAAATCATTTTTACAATGCTTTACAGTATCACCACCTACTAGGAGGAGACATCCATACTCTTTACATTTTGACTCAATTCTAGCAGCTGTGCTAACTGCATCTCCCAAAACATCGTAGCTGTGTCGCTCGGTAGACCCCATTTCGCCAAGATAACCAAGCCCAGTATTGATACCAGCGCCCATACCAATAGGTGGTCGTCCTTCTTTAGTAATTTTATCATTAAAATCCTCCACGGATTGTAGCATATTCAAACCAGTCTGAACAGCTGTTTTTGGATGGTCTTTATCTTCCATCGGTGCATTGTGAATGTGCATGCTAGCATCACCTATATACTTAATAACCATTCCATTTGCATTAAGGACAGGCTCAGTGATTGAATCCATATATCCATTCATTAATTTAGTTAAACCTTTAACATCGTCTCCAAAGCTTTCGCCAAGGGGAGTGAAGCCTCTCAAATCAGAAAACACAATACTAACTTCCTTTTTCATGCCTTCTTTAATGAGGGCAGGATTCTCTTGTAGAAGTCTTACGACTGCTGGGGAAGCGTAACCAGCAAACTGTTTTAGTATTTGACTTTTTTCTCGGAATGTGATATAATACTTATTAAAGCTCGATTGTGCAAACACTACAAAGGAACCCAATGAAACCAAGGTTGCATCAACAAATGTTAAGGCGGAGGTCCAAAAGTGCTGACTCACTCCGTATGCGGAACCGCAAAGAAGAAGAGATATTATCACCCCAGGAACTATGGGCAAGGCATAGACCGCTGCAAGGATTCCTAGACTCACTAAGACCAGAAACAAGAGCTCGAATACTCCAGTCCAGTCGGGAATCTTTATTTCTACGCCTGAAAGGACAGTCTGGATTAACTGGGCTTGAACTTCGTGGGGATACATTGCACCCGTTGGGGTTGCGACTGGATTAGAATATCCCTCGGCGGTTATTCCAAAAATCAAAACCTTTCCAGCTGGCAATGGGTCTGTGATACTTATTTGCTCAAATTCATTCCAAAAGGCAATTGGAGTTTCAGCAAAGGAATTTGTTGTAATAGGGTCTTGTTTTCCTATTCGTACCCATTCGACTCCGTTGGAGCCTACTTTCATTTGATAACTAGGTTCTCCTGTGTACACTCGAAGTGTGTCAAGTGCCAAACTGGGGTATTGTATTCCGTTTGCATTAATAACCAACGGAGCTCTTCGCACGACGCCGGTGGGGTCGTCAGGTATAGCAACAGTGGCGCCAACGCCATAAGCCCAAGAACTAAGATTATCAATAGGGAATAAAAGTCCTGGAAATTTGTAAAGCCAATTTTCATTTTGTTCTCCAAAGGTTGCAACACCTACAAAAGTGCCAACTCCATCTGATATTTGTTGTGTAGGGGCAGAAGATAAAACAACAGCTTTATTTTGCATTGCAAAAGCCAATTTATTATCTTCCTTAAAACGGTCCTCTTCAGAATAAATTACATTGAGTACATATAAACTGTCAGCAGGACCAGAATCCAAATACTTAGCAATAGAGCCACGGGGCCACGGATACTGACCTTCGGCGGAGATGGCTTTTTCGTCAATGTTGACAAGTACCACGTCCTCAATAATTTCTTTTTCTTTATTCTGCTGTAAGGCATCATAGTAATTATATTCTAATGTTTGTATAAAAGATGGATTAGTAATACTTAGTGCCGCAAATCCTGCGACAGTAAATAATACCGTCCACCATTTAGTTAAGTATTTAAGCATTGTCTCGGTAGTTTTTTACCGTCTCAATAAGTTTTCTTACATTCGTCACTGGAGTCGTTTTATCAATTCCGTGTGCAAGGTTTACGATGTAAGGTTTACCGCGCATTTTATCTAATACAGGGGTAATATCATCACCTTTAATTAATCGTTTAACACTTATACCACCTTGGATTACCTCAGCGTCTATTTCATCAACTGGTAAATCATCGCTGATATTAATAGCGTCAGGTTTCACTTGTTCATTATAATCATTGATTTTATTTCCTATTAATCTAGGAAATGCAATAATACAAACTTTTGGGTGATGAGCTCTGATTACGTCAACAATTACTTTTGTTGGATTAATTACAAATTCTTGGAAATCTTCCTCTGGGATATCTCCTGCATGACTATCAAATATTTGTATCGTATCACAACCAGCTTGAATCTGAGCTTCCAAATGACTAATAATATATGGTACCAAACCTTGTACCACTTCTAATTTTTTATCACCGTGACACATATATTTACATAGTGTCCAAGGCGCAGCTGCAAAACCAATTAGAGATTTACTTTCATCAAGCTCTTCTCTTACTCTACGAATCGCTTCATAAACAGGTTCACATTTTGTTAGAAAATCTTGTGGAGTGACCTCTAAAAATTCCTTATCGTAAGGACCTAATACTGGGCCGGGCACATAGTCAAGTTCCTGGCCTAGTGCATGATTAATAACCAATATATCAGAAAAGATAATGGCACAATCCATATCCATATCCTTAATAGGTTGCATTGTAATTTCTGCAGCCTTCCAAGGGGTCATTGCCATATCTAAAAAGCCTTTGCTTTTTTCTTTCATCGCCATATATTCTGGCATATATCTACCAGCTTGTCTCATTAGCCATACTGGATATAAATCGACTTCTTTATCTTGTATTACTCTTTGTAATAGTGTTTTCATATTATAATTTACTTTTTATTTTGTTTATGTTCCCAATCAGCAATTGCTTTTTTGATTGAATCTTCTGCAAGGACTGAGCAGTGTAATTTTATTGGTGGTAATTCTAGAGCGTCTGCTATTTCCTTGTCTTTTATTTCCTTGGCTTCAGTTATTGTTCTACCTTTTAATAGGTCAACAAACATTGAACTGGAGGCGATTGCACTTCCACAGCCATAGGTTTTAAATTTTACGTCTATAATTCTTTCATCTTTATCTAATTTTAACTGAAGTTTCATTACATCACCACAAGCTGGAGCACCAGCCATACCGGTTGCAATATCAGCATCGTTAGGGTCGAATCTTCCCACACTAAATTGTTCTGGAGCATTTACCACTGCTTCAAATCTGTCTATAACCTTCTTTGAATATGCCATTAGCTAAATCTCTTTTGTACCCATTTAAATATTGCGTATATGGTTAATCCATAAAATGCTAATACACTCATTGGTAATGCAATATAAGCAAGTTCCCACGGACTTAAAAATAATACTTGCCATGTAAAATCTGCTACTGCTTGTGCGTCACCTGCACTCATTTCAGCCATTTCCAATTCACCAGTCAAATCAATTTCGTATTCGTTTACAAAATCATACCACTGTTCGTCGGTCATGCAAATCATATCATCTGGACATATAAATTCTTCCATAATTATTCCTGAGTTACCGTTACTCCGCAACCACCAACTGTCATACAATCAAGACTTAAATTGTATGTTTGATTTGTTTGGCTCATTTGTTTTAATATTAAATCGGTTCCATATAATCCATCAAGAGTAATGTTTGCGTTGTGCGTAGCACCGTTTCCTTTTTGTCTAATGAATACATCGTTATAGTCATTATAAATTGTAAGGTCTGTATTCTTTGCGCCATTACTTTGTTGCTTTATTTTAACTTCGTTATTATCACCAGCTAAATGTAAATCAAAGTTATGACCATCTGATGCATTTGTTTGGTTTGTTTGTTGTACTGCTAATTGGTTATAATTACCGTACATTGTGATATCCATTTCATGTCCACCACCTTCCCATCCATCATAATTCCAAGATAAGTCAGTGTCTGATGTAATATCAGTCCAATCAATGCCTTGACCTAATTTCAGTTGATTACCTGTACCACTTATTTCATCAAAGGTAATTCTATTAGGAAGTGCTGTAGAGCTTGTATTCACTTGAACTAAATACATGTCTAAACTTGTTGCAGAGATATATGAGTTATTATCTAACATGCTGATTTCATTAGAGTGACCAAATTGGTCAATACCTAATTGAAAAGTATCGCCAGTTTGCTCTATTGTAATCTCGTTATCAGCCATTGCCAGTGGAGCAAGAAATAATATTCCACAGATTACGCCAAACATATATGCATGGAATATATCTTTATTTGACCAAATGTTAGGACCTAATGATTTCCTAAACATCTCCCAAGCTCTTTTTTCATTTTCTGTTTTCATACGTAAATATCTATAATTTGACCTGGGTGAATAGTCCACCCATATCGAAGCTTTAAAAATCGTTGATAATTGTTATATCTATACATTATTTATCCACCTTGTTTAAGTATGTAAAGTGAGTCGTCTCCACCATTTAAACGAATTGTTCCTTGATAACCATCAACGTCGGTGACAACTGTGGCTGACGCGTCAACTGCCATTGCAATATTAATAACACCATTTACCATTCTAAAGAAATATATTTTTCCTTCTGATTCGTATATGTTATATTGAGAATCTGAATTGAGTCCAAATGAAGCACCTTTTAATTCTGCACCTAATGATGAGCCACTGATTGCGGAGTCATCCAAGGCAGCTGTGGTTCGGACCAATTCCTCAACTACATCTAATAAATCTACAAGGAAATCAACATCTAAGAAATCAATGTCGAGCTCAGTAAATTCCAAAGCATCATCTTCAAGATAATCAATATCCAAACCATCGAACTCTAAAAAATCTATGTCAAGCAATCCTTGGTCATCATTTGTGTCATCTTGAATTTGTTCATCAATTGCATCTTGCACTTCGGGTGGAGGTGATACGATAAACATATTATCAATCATAGATGTGGTAATACCATTCATTGTAATTTGCTGCGTTGGTGGCGTATCTAATGACGATACCATGGTCGCTGCAAAGACCTCATTTAAAACTATTGTGCCACCATTATTTGATACTCTGATTTCACCGGAAGAGTTTCCGAATTCATCAGGTAGCAAAATGACGAGAGATCTTCCTAATTCATCTATTGTTGTTGTGAAATCTGTTCCACGAACTGCGATTGAGGCCGTGGGAGTTTGAATGTCAATATTACTTTTATTAACCATTCCTAACCGACCTGACGCAAATCGTGCTGTACCCATAGCCATTCTCATAGCCATTTTGGATTTACTTGGGTCGGGGTCGTAATATACCTTGTCGATATAAACTTTTGTGTGTTCTGTTAGTGAGAGTTCGGCTTCATCCAAGAACTCAATAAGCATTCTACCATTTGTGGTTTCAGCCGTATCGTTAAGTTCAATGGCCGGAATGTCTTGAAGGTCTAGGATTTCTCCTGCTTCTCTAACAATCTGGCCACTGCCTTTATGTTCAATAATTTCGCCTATTGGACTGGCAATAGTATTAAATGAAAATACTATTGGCAGAGCCAATAAAACGAGATTAGCTGTCGTTGCCGCTATCTTTCTGATTAATCTGAATAACTGCATTTTCTGAGTTCACATCTAGTGTAATAATACCATTACAAGTTGTCACGCCTGTTGCGCAAGTTCCACTCATTTGGATAATATCAATATCCGCTGATGAGCCATCGTGTGTCAAATTAATTTCATGTTCTCCGCCATCTTTCTGTACTGTATTAATGTTATTTGAACCACCTGTAATATCAAAATTCCAGATAGCATCATCAACATCTATATCTACATCAAATATGTTACTTGAACCTATTACAGTCAAGTCCAGATCCAACCTTTCAGCACTTGCGTTATAACCTTGGTCAAAGTCCATAGTATTTGAATCACCTGTAATATCAACATCCATTGTTGTACTATCAGCTGAACCAACGTATCCTATATTCCAATCCCAGACATTACTGTCGCCTGTGAAAAGCAAATTGTATGTAGAGCTATCTGACACTAATACACCATAAAGTAAATTTTCATTACCTATTTGGTCTATATTGAAATTTAAAGTACTACCTGTAATGGACATTGCTGATGATGAGCTTGAAAAATCATCTCCACCAATTTTGTTACCATATCCATACTGGTCAATATACACAGTAAAAGTGTCACCAGTTTGAGTAATATTAATTTCATTGTCGTCAGTAGCCTGAGCAAACAATACATTATTGAAAGATAACAAACATAACAAAGTTAGGCCTAAATTTAGTTTAGTCATTTTTCTTCCTCTTTATTTTTATCCAAGGAGTGTGAGTCATTTGTACCAGCTCTGTCCCGCTGATGTGGATGCCTATGCCCCTCTTCTATTGTCCAGAAACCTCTATCGTGTCCCTGGTATACTATTTCTAGCACGGCAGCCTCAATAGCTGTTCGTACCGCGTATGTCACTGATTCATTATTTCCCACTCCGTCCTCGTATTCAACTAACTGAGTTGCCTGGTCCACAAATCGGAAAACGTCTCCTCCAGAACCATAACTCAAAATCGTCTTTTTAGTTTGGACATTCAATAATATTTCACCAGTTAATACAGAAACGGCACGGATTGAAACTGTAACTAAATCTTGTCTGTATTGTCTAGTTATCCCTATGCCTAATGTTCTTGCTCCTCTACCACCTGTTTTTATATTCGTATCATAACCTATAATCCCTCCTTCCATTATCATTCCGGCGAATAACAATGGACCGACACCAGGGCTTTCTTCGTTCAATTTTTTGGCAGCTTCATCTCTGCCCGAACGAATAATTTGTCTTTCCCTAACAAGAGCATCAATCCCTTGTCTTTCAACTACCCTAAACCAAGTGCCACCACCTGCTGTTTTTAAGGCGTCTATTAATAATTCTGTTCCTCCCTGTGTTACCGCAGTAGAGAAACTTTGACCAGTTTGGGAATCCTTTCTCTGGCCAGTTTTATCTTCAAATCTATATACTGCAACCACCGGCTTATTCTTTGCTGGTGGTAACTCTAATAATTCTATATAAGATGGTAATTTAACTACCGAAGGTCTTTCAGCACAAATCAAGCCCTGTCCAAAGAACTTTCTTGAGCCCTGATAAACCTTGTCTCCTATATATTTTTCTTCGGACCAATCATTCCACTTACCATTCTCGTATGAGCATTGACCTGGGTCCTCGCTCCATATTGGAATTTGTGAAAACGAAGCACAACCAGTGAGAAATATTGCTAGTACACTAACCGCCGTCAGTCGTATCATCGCCACCCCCAAAATTACCACTTCCAATAGGTATTTCAATGACTGTTGTTGTGCCATCGTCACCTATAATGGTCATTTTAATAAATTCTGTTCCGTCTGCATTTGTAATGACTTCGTAAGTTACAGTTGAGCCTTCTAAAACAAAAGAACCAAACCTAACTGGATTATCATTACTGAACATATTATCAACAAGCTGTTTTGCCAATTGAGCATATATTCTACTTTCTAAATTTCTAATAAATTTTGATAACGTTGAGTTATCTAATTCTCTTTGCGCTGCTCTTTCAGCTGCTTCTAACGCGTCTTTAATTGTCTTTTTTCTGCTGTGTTCTTGGTTTTCAATAGTCAAATAATGTGCACCAGTTCCAATACCACTGAAACTGGGATTTTTAAATTTGTGTACTATAGGTTCGGCGTATGCAATCTGAACAGAAAAAAATAAAATTATAAGAATAATTCCCAATGTTGTACCTATATTAATCTTCATCTTTAATTTCCTTTCTTTTAGAATCTTTCAGCTCTGATACTTCTTTTAGCCTTAATACGACATCTACTTTCTGCTGGAGCCTAATCAGATCTTGGTCCAACATTCTCATTCGGTCGATTACCTTAATTAATTGCATGTGTTGTTTATCTATTTCTGGCTGAATTTCCTCATTGATAAATTTCCACACAAAATACACAAAATAGCCTAGACCCACGACCATAACGACCGGGAATCCGTATTCATTGACTAATTGTGCAATATCCATTTAATATAGTTCAAGGCCTAATTGTACAGGTGCATCCTTTTTAAAGAACATACGACCAAATTCATCAAGTTCTAAAGTAAATTTGTCACCAGGTTCGAACGAAGTACTACTAATTCGCACCATGTGAGTTTCATCTGGGTCTGGTTTATCAATAAAACGCAAACCTTCTTCTTTAATCTCAAATCTGTAATCCACGTACATCATTCCTAATCTCTCCTTACATCAAGTTTACCATCTTCAATGAAATTTTCTGCACGAGCTATTCGTTCAATGTCTGGATTCAGACCTAATGCACTACTCACGAGAAGGTCAATTTTGACCATTTCATTACTCATTGTCCGTGCTCTATTCTCTAATGATTCGCAAAACATTGTTAGAGTCTTTATATTATCAACGATTCCTTCAAAGATTTGTTTAATGATGATAAAAATAAAGAAGCCCATAGTCAACGCGCCGGCAATTGGAAGGCCGACATCACTAATTAGTTGAAATATCTCTTCCATAATAAACCTCGCTTGCTGTGGGTATAGTCACTTCAGAGTTATTTATACAAATTAATTCAACTAATTTGCATCTACGTGTTGACATTAACGCGCAATTATGGTATAATGGTTGTATATTAAATAGGAAAAGGAAAAAAATATGTTATCAAAATCAGATCTAAAAAAATTGGATACTCTATTAGGAAAAATGGAGAATTCAGAGGACTATTCAAATGTAGTTGCAGCTGTTAAATCTGCTTACAACTGGATGGGAGCAAAAAGTAAGGCTTCTTTCAGGATTGGTCAAACAGTTTCATTCACTAGAAAAAATGGTGATGTGAAAACTGGAACTCTTGTGAAAAAGAATCCAAAATACCAACATGTTAAAACTGATGAAGGTACCTGGAAAGTTCCGGCTTCAATGCTTACAGCTGCGTAATGAGTAAGAAACAAAGACAACAACTATTTGACGGGTGTGCTTCATCTGTCAAATGGTTCGCGACTATTCTACTTGCATTTGGATTAAGTATGCAATTATCAACTGGTGCTAGTGACGATATTGTTATTGCCAGTTTAGGATTATGTTTTACAGGTATTGTACTGTTTATTGTATACAGCATTATGGCACACGATAGGTCGATTATGTTATTAAGCACAATCGGATTCGCAATCGTGGTTGGAGCACTACTTGATACAGAGAGCGCGAGATTACTTGTGCCTGAGTTAGCCTTATATGAAGAAGAAGGATTCTTTACAAAGTACGGCAAAATAATTATTACTGTATTAAAAGAATTTGCATAATAATGGTTGACATTTATAGCTTGTTATGTTATAATGACAACCATATTAAGAGATAATTTATGAATATTTTTGTAACAGATATGTGCCCGGTAATATCCGCCCAAAACTTGTGCGATAAACATGTACCTAAAATGATTGTAGAATCAGGTCAAATGTTATCTACAGCTCACCGTATGCTTGACGGAATCCCAGAGCGTAGACCGAGCAAATCTGGCAAAACAATGCAACAGTATTATACATTTGGTGACAGTCGAGATGAACTCTACTACGCGGCTGTGCACAAGTATCACCCATGCACGACATGGACCCTAGAAAGCAAACAGAATTACGAGTGGCACTACAAACATTTTGTAGCAATGGCAGACGAATATGAATACAGACGTAACCGTGTCCATGCCACTTACAAGAAACTTGGAAATCTTTTGGCAAATACCCCAAAGAATATTCCCAATAAAGGACTCACTGAGTTCGCACAGGCGATGAGCCATTACCCTACTTGTAAGGTAGAAGGTGACCCTGTGCAAGCTTACAGAAACTATTACCACGAAGCAAAACCTTTTGCCAAATGGGAATGGAAACGCCCAGCGCCGAATTGGTGGACTGGGTACACGGGAGTTCAGGTTTCAGCCTGATAAGTATATAAATAATGATTAGGAGTAATACTGTATGTCTAATGACTTTAAAAAATCGGTAGAAGGTATCGAACAACAATTAATGGAAGATGTCCGTTCTGGACGCGTCCGTAAAACTCAGCTGATTGAAGCTTGTTTTCAATATATGACTGACGACCAAATCTTCGAGATGTCTATTAATGAAGGATTTATTAGTCCTGACCAAGACGATGTTAGAGAAGAAAGAATCCACTTTGGCGACCTATCTGCTGGTGAAAGAATCATTGAAAAAATCCTACAAAGACATGGTGGTGATTAATGGACCCAAGTTTTCTTATGCTTTTAATTACAGCATTGGTTTATACAGGTTTTGGTTTTTATTTGGGTTGGTCCTCACAAAGACAGCTTATTATTACCGAAACAATTGATGAGTTAATCAGAACCGGGTTTATCAAAACCAGAGGAACCGGTGACGACATGGAAATTCTTCCGTATGACGAAAATAACTGATTTTACTCTACTCCAAGTTACTGAAATAAATCCCGTATCATTTGAACAAACCAATAAAGGTTTACTCCGTGCGCGCGAGATTAAAGCCTTACTAGATAGAAATGAACGATTAGGTGTTGGCACAATTGTTACTGCTCCAAACGATAATCAGGATTTAATGAACCAGTTCCTAGAAATTTATGCATAAAAGGGGTTGACAAGAGACATAAAGTATTATATAATGGTTGCTTATGAATAGGAATTTATATTATGTTTGACAAGGATTTTGAATCCATACCATATACCTTTTGGGAAACCTTAGGTCAGTATGTATATGGGTACAAAGAGAATGATGAATTTGTCTATATCGGAAAAGGAAACGGTAATCGTGCACTGTCACATATCGACTCCAAGGAATACGATTCAGACAATCTCTACATCATTGCAAAAAACCTCGAAAAATTTAAAACCGAAAAGAAAGATGTTCAGTCTTTTCTTCTAGAATCTTTTCTTATTTCAAAAAATAATCCCCGCGATAACTCTGTCGCTGGGCACTATAAGGAGTGTTTTATTATGGCAAAGTTTAGCGAACTTTTTGAAGAGTTTAAAAAAGACCAACATGATAATTTTGAGGCTATGCCTGAATGGTATACCAATAATTATGAGAAATTTGCTGGTCGTTTAAATGTTATTGTAATTAAAAGTGGAAACCACATACTGGAGTTTAGTACTCGTCAGCAAATGCAACCGACCCTTGGTATCAATACCGAAGGCGATGTAAGTTTAACTGTTGCTGTACACTGCAGAGATGAACAACTTCAGATGAGATTAAAACAGCTAGAGCAATTCTGTGCTGCATTTGAAATCGACCAAGACAAACTTACAAAAACTGGCGCAAGGGAAATCTATTCTATCGATGATGGTAATATGACTGCTGATTTGGCATTTAATTTTATCAATGATTTCTATTCTTAATCCGGTCTAAATAAAAATATGGCATTTAATAAAGTTGACAGTTTAAAAGAGTTACAAGAGGAATGGAGAAATCCTTATATTCAATGGTACGCAGCAGGCATGCCTTCCTTTATTTCTCAAAATGGAGAACCCTATAAACAACTTGTATTAAAATTCCGTTCAAAAGAAGACCGAGCTTATTTTGGTGAGGCTATGGGTTATAAAGTTACAGATAAAACAAACGTTGTTTGGTATCCGCATAAAAATTCAGAAAAAAATACAATGAGTAGATACGTTGAAGACTAATCGTTACCCAATTTATATTATTAGTAAAGGACGCTGGGAAAGCCGATACACTCCTAAGGCATTGGAAAAACTAGGCGTTCCTTATTTTATAGCTGTAGAGCCACAAGAATATGATAATTACAAAGAAGTAATTGGACCACTTGGAACTGTCTTAAAACTCCCATTCAGTAATCATGGTAAAGGTTCTGGCCCTGCTCGAAATTGGTGCTGGGAACATTCTCAGGCAAATGGTTTCAAACGACATTGGTTAATGGACGATAACATATCCGAATTTTGGAGAGTACACAAAAACAAAAGATACCGAGTTGAAAAGGGTTCAGCAATTTTTAGAGCTACCGAGGATTTCGTTGACAGATATGAAAACGTTGCCCTTGCAGGACTTCAATATAAATTCTTTGTAGTTGATGATACTGATTATCCACCCTATGTTTTAAATACAAGAATTATGTCCTGCTTTTTAATCGACAATGATTGCCCAGAAAAATGGAGAGGCAAATATAATGAAGATGTTGATTTAAGCATTAGAGTTTTAAAACGTGGTTTATGTACAATGTTAATATATTCATTCCTATGTGGTAAACTCAGAACTGGAACAGTAAAAGGTGGAAACACAGCTGAAATTTATAATAACTATGCTGATGATTCAGCTATGACCAAATCACAAATGTTAAAAGAAATGCATCCGGATTGTGTGACAATTGGAGAACGATATGGAAGAGTTCATCACTTTGTTGATCTGAATGCAATAAAAAGAGCTGATGGTTTACCAGCCAGACAAAATGTCCCCATACTTAAAAAGGACACAAAGATTTATAATAAAGCCGATAACTATGGTATGAAACTCATGCGAGAGTTTGGTACTGACGATACCTATGAAGATAAAACATTCGGTGAAGATGTGTTTCCTAGGGGCAGGAAGTCAGTTCATACATAAGTCCACGCATATAGCATCGCTACCAGCGTCGTTCATATAGTTTTGGTATAGACATATTCAGAGATTTAATGAGGCTTAAACACCTTATAAATAATTATTATGAGGATTAACCTCATTTTAAAGGGTTGCTAAGGCGACCTGGCATTACGCCAAAGACATAAACACACACACAAAGGAGGAATTATGTCAAATTCAAAAAGCGGGTACGAGATTCGTGCCGATTTACTCAGTATGGCTCAGTCCATATTATATGATAACTTAGAAAGGAAGTGTAACGCTGTGTATTTTCACAACGAAAATCACCCTGATGATAAGAAGTCATTACCAACCCAAAACTTTACAGCTCAAGATGTTATATCTATCGCATCTGAATTGAATGAGTTCGTGGTTGCAAAATAAATAAACTTTTTTACGCTAGCGTGTTGACATTTGTTTCACGTTAGTGTATAATGGTTGTATATTGAGGGAAACACCCCCGGCGACAAGAGAAATGGTAAAATGCAATTACCTAGGTCACGGAGACAGTTTGCACGAGATGACGACATTATCAATCGTTCAGAGGCAAGATCAAAGGTGGACAACCCACACGGCAGCTTGAGGAAGGCCGCCCAGGAAATGGGATAATATGGTGGGATAGAACGAATCAATAGAGACTGAGGCGAGCTCGGGTATGAAGAAACGCTCGATACCAAAGAGGGAGAAAAACCCCGCAGTCGGAAAGGGATAGGTTACTAGGTTTGCGCCTTATAACGACACAAGAACTTAGCGGTTCAGGATCTTTTATCTTTATGAAATTCAGGAGGCTTAATTGCTACCCCTGCTTCTAATACTGATATTAACGAGTACGATATAAGTCCGAGGCCAGCCAGTCGACACTATTTTAGTTTTGGAAACGCGATTGACAATTCCACATTATAAAACGAATTACGTTAACAAGTTTCCAAAGTTGGGGAATCGCAATGGTTCCCCATTTTTTTATAACAAGGCATTAAATGATTTATAAAATAGGTTCTAGAAAAAGTATATTAGCCAAAGAATATACACAATCAGCAAAGTCCATTCTTCCCTTCCAAACAAAGATAAAATATATTGATTCTGAGGCTGACCTTAAGCCAGAAATGGCAATCGAAGATATGGGTGGAAAAGGTGCATTTAGTAAATCAATAGAAGAAGCCCTTTATTATGGTAATATAGACCTTGCAGTTCATGCCTTTAAAGATTTAACAAGAGACAATGACGAATTTTTACAAGTTCCTTGCGTGTTAAAAAGAAATGACCCACGAGATGTTTTAATAGGTCATTCCAATCCAGAAACAATAGGGACAAGTAGCCCAAGAAGAATTGCACAATTACAAGAAATATATCCCAACGCAGAAATAGTACCCATCAGAGGTAATATTGATTCCAGAATACGAAAGGTAGAAGATGGTGAATACGACGCGATTGTATTAGCTGCAGCTGGTGTTCATGCACTTAAATATCATGATAAAATAACAAAGGTATTTGGTACATCGGAATTATTACCAGCTCCAGGCCAAGGTATTATTGCAGTCCAAACTCGTATTCCAAACACAAGAGAAGATGAAGATCTAACAGCTTATTGTTGGGCTGTAAATCATATCGAAACCTGGACTATAGCTATGGCAGAAAAAGCCATGTTGGAAGCAATAGATGGGGATTGCAATACTCCGATAGGTTGTTTAACTGACATTGATGGCCAAGAAATTAGAATGGTAGGAAAGAATTTTGAAACAGATAAAATTAAATTCCTCACCGGTCCTATTGAAGATTATAGAAAAATTGGTCTTAAGCTAGGAGAAGGATTGATATGAACAGTGTAGTAAAGCAAAGACATAAAGAAGTTATAATGACAGTAGGCACTGGTTTGGTTATTAACTATCCGCTAAATCTGTTCTTCTTATATTTGTTTATAACCATAATGGAAATAACCGACCCATTCACCTTAAGCGTTCTAATCACTGCTGTAATGACAGTTTTGGCATATATCCGTGTATACCTAGTTCGCAGACATTACGATAACTCCCAATAAAAAACCTTAATTATTTTGCGCTAACGTGTTGACATTTGTTGCTCGTTATAGTATAATAGACATATAATAAGGAAAAAGGAGATATTATGAAAACATTGTTTGATAACTACATAGAGGTGGATATGGACACCTGCAAATACCAAAAAGATGGTTTTGAATACACAGCAATTGTTAAGGAAGTCGGTAATGACTATCTGATGGTTAAGCCACTTAGCAGAACCAATTTCAAAGATATCTATGAGAACAATTTCGATACAACTTTCCAAGTTGAAAATCTTCATGAAACTTCATTCGACGACATTAAGTTAGAAATCTGGATGGACGGAAGAGGATGTGACAATTCTGCAATCGGTGTTATGGGTTGGTATGAGCCTTATACTTTATTAAGCGCATAAAAAAAGGGACCCTGCAGCGGGTCCCTCCAAATATTTCCTAAGAAATTTTTAAGTGGTTTAGTGAACTAAACTCTTAGTATTAGAATAAGTTAGAGATTCTTACTTTTCTGTAATACTTGTTAGTGTCGATTGTCAATGCACCAAGTCCTTGTGAACTTGCATCGCCTTGAGCAAACGGATTAGCAACCATTCCATAACGGGTTTTGAAACCAATTTTTGGTTGGAAGCTATTCTCACCAACGGCACGGACCATTTGTAATGGTACGTAAGGACAATAGAATAGTCCAGCATCAAATGCAGAACTTCCTTTATATCCAACTACTAAGTAGTTTCCGCCAGCAAACGGATCCACATAGACTCTGAATCTTCCGTTAAGAACACCAGCAAATGTATTGCCTGTGTCGTCAACTTCCAATGTGTTAGAGTTCAATGCAGGAGTATAGTCAAGTACACCAGCCATTTGCAATGCAGATGCAACATCAGAAGAACAAATAACTACGTTACCTTTCCCTCTACGTGTATCTTTAGCAATAGCGTTAGCTTCTTGTTCAATTTGGAACATTAAGCCTTTGAACTTCTCTACAGACCATCTGCCGTTAGCGTCAACATCTAAGTCGAATACGCCAGCAGAAGCAGTGTTTGAAGCACCAACAACTGAGGTTGTATAAATTGTTCTAACAACTTCTCTATTGATTTCTGTTAAGATTTCAGTTTGAAGAATGTTAGCCAATTCAGTCTCAGCGTCTAGTCCATGCACAGCTTTTAAGTCTTGAGCAAGTTCAGTTGTGTACTCAGCCTTTAGGGCACGAGTCTTAGCAGAAACAGTAACCTTCTCGATTGAGAAAGCCATTTCAGCATATCCAGCACCAACACCGTCACCTAGAGCTTCAGCAGCACCTGTATCAAGACCAGTACCGGTAGTGATAAGTTGTGTGTTTGCATTAGGTAATGTATTAGCGTGAGTTCCAGTTCCACCAAAGTCTGTATCAGCTTCGTTGAATAGAGCTTCATCACCAGCTTGTGAACCATATCTAGCACGCATTGCAAAGATCAGACCAGTAGGTCCAGTCATTGGTTGCACACCACAAATGTCATAAGCGATTAGGTTAGGAACAGCTCTTCTTACGAGAGAGATTAGGATTGGGTCATAACCAGCTGTAGGACCTGCTGCAGTTGAAGCACCACCAAATCCGCCAGTTCCGGCGTCATTAGTAGGTGAAGCTTCTGAAAGCAAAGAAGTCATGTTAGCTGACAAATCGCCAGATTCCATTAATGCTCTTTCAGTGTTTTCCAAAACAGTAGCCGTTACAGCTCTTTTATGGGAATCACTAATTGGTGAAAAAGATTCGTGCTCTAGTACAGGGCCCCACTTTTCCACTAGTTGTTGATAGTTTGATTGTGACATCAGTTTATCTCCTTTAATTTAAAATTAATTTAATTTAATTTTTTAGTTAAAAACCAAGTTAATATTAATTATTCTTTCTAGTGTTAAATGCCTCTACGAGAGCATTAATAGAAGTGTAATCAGAAGTTGGTTTAGTCGCTTCCTGTTCTTCTAGAATAATTTCGTCGCTTTCCTCTTGTACATCGCCTTGACTTTCTGTCAAAGGTTTGTCACTGAAGAAGGACTCCTTAATTACTTGAAGATTTTCAGAGTAAGACTCTAAATCTTCAACATCAAGCTTTTCAGACAATACTTTCAAACGTTCTACCTGGTTATCAGATAGTCCTTCTGAGAGTTCGTCAAATATGTGTCCAGCTTTAAAAGATGAGATTTCTCTCTGTAGGTCAATGTTCTCTGATACGAGTTCATTAGCACTTACTTCTAAATCTGAAACTTTTGTTTCGAGTGTGGAAATAACGTCTACAGTTTCTTCCTCAACAGTAATGTTGTGCTCTGTGAAAAGAGACCTTAGGCCACCCATTAGGGATTCTGCCATTTCAACTTTAATGCCGGATTCGATTGCGATTTCGTTTTCCTTTGTCCATTCAGATACAACATAGTCAAGATACTTATCTACGTTTTCAACAATTTCGCCCATACGGGTTTCTACTGCTTCTGATAGTTCAGCTTCTAGATTCTGTTCTAGTTCTTCTTTAATGGAACTTGTTCTTTTTGCAACTTCTTCTGATAATGCTGCTTCAAATACAAGAGCAATTTTACCCTTGAATTCTTCTGAAAGATCCTCACCTTCGATAATAGATTCGATTGAAGATTCAACTACGATTTCTTCAACAGTTTCTACATCTTCAGCTGTTGGTACAGGTTTTCCAGCGTCTGTTTGACCAGGCACTATTTTCTTACCATCAGCAGTAGGGGATGTTTCAGGCTTGTCTTCAGCTGTTTTCTTAAGCTTGTCCTTTTTGCCTTCTCCACCTTCTGGTGTTACAGCACTAGGTACACTTGAGATACCATCATCAGCAACGAAGTTATTTTTGTCGTCTGCCATTTTTTTCTCCTTTGAATTGTATTAACAATTTAATTTAAAAATATTTTCTATTCTTATTTATAAAAATTTAATTTCTTAAAGTACGAATAAAGGCTTCAAACATTCTAGATGCATCACCTTCATCAATTTTACGTACTACACGATTAATTTTCTTTTCTACTTCCTCAACAATTTGTTCAACCATTTGTGTGGCCTTCCAATTTCCTGAAGCAATATCGTAGTAATATTCTCTGTTTTCCATGATACCATTTACAAATGCATCTGGAGCAGAGGGGTCAGTTACGATGTCCACTGTAGATAAGTGAAAGTCGTTCTGAACTTGCATTACGCCGTCCTTAAGTTGTTTTACTGAACCAAGACCACGAGTAGAAACTCCAATCTTGACACCTTCGTCTATGAACGTTTTGACAATTTCTCCCATAGGAGTTGATAGGACCTTTGCCTTACCATAAAAATTGTTTCCGTCGCGTTTCATTTCAGTAATTAAGTGTGAAACACGATCTCCGTTAATTTGAGGACCATCGGGATGTCCTAATTCTCCAAGTGCACGTTTAGTGTCAATGAAATCTTTTTGGTAACGAGTCATTTCGTTTTCCAAAGTTTCACATGGATAAATTCTTCCGTTACGATTCTTTAAATCACCTTGCATAAAGATGCCTTCGATGAAATGAGTTTTCTTTCCATCCTCAGCTGCTTCTGTGATTATTTCGCAATCTTCTGTATATTCGCTAATAAGTTTCATAATCGTACCTTTTGTATATATTATTTATTTATTAAGTTCTTATTGCAACAGGAGTACATGATAATGTACCAGTACTAGCAATAGTATCAGCGGGTTGTTTTTCAACAATTTCAACTCCACCGGCCGGCATTTTAAATGTGCCTGTTGAACTTAAATCTGCATCAGCAGTAGTTACGGTAACTGTCTGCGCAGCAGCAGCAAAGACTCTAACATACCTAGACAATGAAACATTATCTGCTGTAGTTACGTCCTCTGCATTTCCTTTTACTTTAATTAACATCGTTTATTCCTTTAAGATAATTCAGCAAATGTTAATACTTCTTTATAACCACCTTCTGATTGTGATAGTTGGTCAATCATCTCTTTTTTATTATTAACATTTTTGACATTTTTAAAGAAGTCAGTTAGTAATTTAGCATCGTCTTTGTTTATTTTAACTCTTTTGCCATCAGCTGTCTTTAACATTCCAGCATTGACCTTAACATTACGACCAGACATTCTGACCGGAGACTCATTTAATTCCTCTTCAGTTTCCTCAAAATGCATTTTCATTCCTGCCTTATCGAACATGGCAGCTGCACTTAATGGTTTGTTTACCAATTGGTCACCTTTACTCCATGCATATAATGATTTAACATTACTGAATACACCAGCTAATTTATTCTGCCACCATTCTTCTGGGTCAACACCTGATTGTAAATATTCTGATATTTCTTCTGAAGCGTAACATATGAACTGTAGTTGTTTCAACATCATTGGGATTTCTTCCTGAGGACTCTCAAGAAGCTCATCCTCTGAGCTTACTTTATCTAGCATTTCTTTAAATGTTAATTGAATGTTTTTACCACCAGCTTTTATATTTACTGATGTTGGAGAAGGTTTTGGAGCCTTAACTTTTGGAGCTTCTTTTGGTTGGTCTTCCAATGAGGAAGTATTAGTATCTACAGAATCATCCTTTTCCTTAACTTTGTCAGAATCGTCCTCTATAATATCTTCACACTTACCATCTTTGCAACTAGGGTCCTTACAACTTGTACAAACATCTTCTTCGACATCATTTTCTAGATCCTTGTCTAGGTCGGATTCCTTATCCTTCATGTCATCTTTTGTTTTGTTTTTGAAACCTAGGATTTCTGTAATAGACATCTCTTCATTAGCTCTGTTACCAGTTCTAAATCCAACAGCTTTATAAACACCACGACCATATTTTTGGACTAACTTATCTTGTTTGTCCTTAATCATTTCCATTCGGTCCATCATTCTATCAGCTGTTCTTTCATTACCATTAATATCATTATAGTGATAATCATGCTTTTCCTGAGCCTTTTCATACTCTGCTTTAAGCTTTTGATATTCTTGTCTGACTCTGTCTCGTTGGTCGTTGCGTAGTTTTGTCCATGCAGTAGGAGAGGCTTCATTAACTACCTCACCATCAACTTCTGTTTCAGAATTGATTTTTTGCTTAAGCTTTTGTTGTGCGTCTTTCGCCTTCTGAAGTCTTTCCTTAGCCTTCTTTAAACGAAGTTTGTCTTTTTGTTTCTTTTCAAATTTATCGGCTCTCTTTTCAGCCGCGTCTGCACGACCTGAAGTGGTAAATCTGTTGGCAACTTTTTTGACCATACCAATTACTTCGTCGAGTTCTTCAACTGTCATTTCACTTTCGTTGAAATCAAGGAGAGCGTCGAGATCTATGTCTTCCAGTACATCTTCCTGGTCAGTAGTAATTGTGGTTCCGCGCTTGGGCAAAGTTTGAGAAACTTTCTTTTTATAAGCTTTATCATAAGCCTTTTGGTCTTCGCCTTTATCGTAATCGGCTTCACGCTTTTTAGAAGTTAGACCTTCTATGTCACCAGAAAACTGACTATCTAGAGCAACGGGATGATCGATTGTTTCAATCTCGTGTTGGTCCTTAAATCTTTTTTCTTCGGGAGCCTTTGGTTGGCTTACCTCGGAGAGAATGTCTTTAAAATATTTCATATTGAGTCCTATTTAATCTATTTAACTATTTATTAAAAACTTGTATCACTGTCATCATCAAACGCTCCAGCTGCTCTTTCTTGTTCAATTTCTTCTTCCATTTCACGAGCCTTTTCGTCAGACATCTGCAACACGTTCTTGACAATCCACTGATGAGAGAAATATTTACCTGTATATTCAGTTACATCTCTCAACGTTGTTAATCTTTCTCTTAAAATCTCAGCTTCTTTAAGTTCCTCGAAATAGTTATCTTTAACAAACTCATACCTTACTTGGTTACGAATTTCGTTAAATTCTTCTGGTGTCAAAATTCCTTTTAATACCAATTGTTTCTCAAGTACTATGTTAAATAGCCAAGAAAATCTTGTTCTTACCCTACGAATAAATTTACCAAACTTTAATTCGTCTCTGGTTATTTCGGATGTTCTACCGAAACTTGCCATTGTTTCTGGTTCTAAACGTGTTAAAGGCACTTTCAACGCTTTATATAATTTACGTTGGAAGTACATTAAATTTTCGTCAGAAGTTAAACCTTGGGCGTTACCACCTGCAAGTGTATCAACCTCTGTGGATCTTTCACCACCTCTACGAGGGAACCAAAAGTCCTCTGTCATTGTCAGCATCTTACGAGCATCTGTCATCTCGCCTGTTGCCGAATTATACTGAAGTTTATTTTTATGGCGAGCCATCATATCCCTAAGATATTGTTCCGCCTTATTCTTCGGTAAATTACCTACATCAATATAAAAAATTCTTCTTTCAGGAGCTCTAGTCAATGTATAAATGACCGTTGCATCCTCTAACATTCTAAGCTGGTTTAAAGCTTTAATTGATGGGTGTAAATGAGATAGTACTAAACTATTATTCTCATTCATTAAACCCGAAGTAACTCTACCAACAGAGTCCTTTGCAATTTTAAAGCCAGTTGTTCCACCAGCAACAGGAGAGCTTGCTCCACCTGTACTTGAATTTTGGAAGCCATTATCTGAATACATATAGTATTCATTTTTCACTCGTTTTGTTGGTACGCCCGAGTGTTGGTCCTTTCCTTTTTTGTCAACTTCACGAATTAATTTAATTTTTCGTGGGTCAACATATCTTAATTCTACAATACCCTTTTTCGTATCATTGTTATCTATAATAATGTGATAGTTTAATCTACCGTCAACATAAAACTTGTAGAACATATCGTATGCATTGTTTGTAAAATCAAACAAAGACAATATGTTGTCAAATTCACTAGCAATTTTTTTCTTGACTTTTTCTGGGAGGTCAGTTTCACCTAGTGAAATTTCAACCGCCTGTTCATTTGTGTCAATACTTATTGCTTCATTAACGATATCGTCAACTGCCTGAGATATCTCAGGTTGCATCGCCATGTGACGATACTTAGTTATAAGTTCAGACTCTGTTTTCGCAGAGCCTTCCATATCCAAAATCGTATTATAAAATCCACCGAGTGCATTACCAACTGTAATAGCACCATCATCATTAAGAGGCTCGGCAAACGAAACTGGAGCATTTATGTCCTCCAGTTCCGGCCTCTTTATCTCAAAGCCAAAAATTTTCAAAATATCACCTTATTATATTATATAATTATTATTTACGAAGTAGGTATTCCAGTGGTACCTTCTACTCTCCAGAAATCATACTGGAAGGTCACACCGAATTCCTCAACAGTATCCACAGTTCCCCAATCCATTTCGATCTGGTCTACTGTAGTAGGGTACATGCCTTCGAACACGTATGACCTGATGGCTTCGCCATCTTTACTGTATTGTGTTATTACCGCGTTGGATTTGTAATCCTGGGGTAAAGCACGTATATTACTATCATGTGTATTGATAGCGTTCATCCATGCTTCCATGCCATTTCTTACAATGAAATCCTCATCGTTAATACAAGTTACTGTCCAATCTTCAAATGTTCTATCACCTGCATATTTAATATTTCTACCAAAATATGGTACCTCATAAGACCCTAAGGTCGAACCAGGAATACCTGCCGCACGTACCATAAATGGTACTTTGAAGTCAGCTTCAGGGGCTACAGGGTTAAGTATTTGCACTTGGAAAAGAGTTGGACGAGCACCACCACCTGTTAATTGTGATTTAAACTCGTTAATATTAAATGCCATTCTCGTTTCTCCTATTATTTCTAATTATTTATCTCTTATAGAGAACCAACAATTTCTTCAAACTCAATTCCGGCACGAGTAGCAACAAATGTCAATTCAATAACATTAATTGAGCGTGCAGGTTTGATAAAGATATTAGCTCTAAATTTACCCTGGTCAACCACAGCTGGTGTGTTAACAGTACTATCTGATACAACTCTAAAGTCTATGATTCCTCTTCTTCCTTGAATGTCTCTTAAGAATGGTTCAACAATATTCTTGAACTGTGTTTGAGAGAATTCATCATTCAATTCAAATAGGAATGATTGAGCAGTATTTGCAATGACTTTTTCTACAGCGATGAACAATCTTCTTACATTAATTTGTGAGAATGCTGTTGTTAGACCTAAACCAGTTTTATCACCGAATAAGACAATTCCTTGTCCTACCTGACTCATTACTGGGTTAACGTCTGCACTATAGAGTTGGTCTCTTTGTGTTTTGTTAGGATTAAATGCCAATTTAACAACATTTTTAATAACACCCTTACGGAAACCAGCTGGTGACTCATAAGGTTCAACACGAGAAGCAAGACCTGCAGAATCTCCATTTAGAGGAGTATATCTGTATACATCATTGTACTTATCGTATCTGTACTTGTAACCAGAATCCATAAACCAGTAAGAACTGTTCTGTAATAGGTTTCTGTATGCAACTACTTTAGTAAGTTTAGCGTTTGTTTTGAGTTCATCAACTACTGCTTCTTTAGAAGGTGAGATAAATGCAACAGCATCCTTTCTATAATCTGCGATATTAGAAATAATGTAATTTGCAAGATTACCTGAATTATCACCTTTACCCTGAAGAATAAATGAAACATCAATCTCGTTTGAGGATTTGAATAAATCATATCCTTCAGCAAGAGCACCTAGACCAGTAGCACTTTCAGTTGTGCCATCAGTACCATTTGCAAGTGTTTCATATTTGAGTGTTTGTGCCTCAAAATGAGTAGTATTAGCAACCTTAACCCAAGAAGAACCAGCATGAACTACATCTTTATAATAATTTGTAGTACCGTCTGATAACTTAGAGGTTGTTGATGTTGAAACATCGTTATACAACTCAATACTTTCACCAGCCTCACCGGTAATAGAACCATCATTGTCAATAACAGCGATGTGATAGTTACCAGTTTGTGGTGCCTTACCAAATAAACCAGCATATTTCCACTTTCTTTCAAGTGAAAGTTTACTCAAATCTGTTTCAGGTAGTAAGTAATTTGTTGCGAACTCGAGTGAGTAGTCGTATGAAGTAATCAAAGAAGAGTTAGCGGTTACATCACCGTTAGTGTCTAGTGATTGTTCAGTTATAGCAGTTAGTGACAACTCCTGATACCCTACTGAATCATTACCAATTCTGATTAAATCGCCAACAGTTACGTCTGCGAGTGTTATTCTGCTGCTTGGTGCAACTTCAAAAGTTGTATTAGCAGTGTTGAAGGTAATTGTCTGCGAAATCTGAGTATTACCAGTTATTCTTGATGCGGTTATATCGGCTACATCGATTAAGGTATCAGAAAAATCTGAATCCTTAACATACGCAACATCTAGTGAGTTACCTAAATCGCCAGGATACAATGCGTCAAAACCACCAAATGTATGTAGTTGTGTATTTGCATTTGAAGTATCGCTAGCAGAAGCTTCTACTGCACCATTATCAACTCTAGCTACATATAATGCACTTGAGTATGAAAGGTAATCTGCTGCTACAAAGAATGTTTCAAAGTTATCATTGGTTGGTTCACCAAATCTACTTACTAATTCATTCTCTGAAGAAACAAGAACAGTTTCGCCTACAGGACCCCATCTAAAAACACCCGCGATTGCTGCAGGCGGTGTTGCGATGGCCGGTACCGCTGCTGATGCGTCGACTTCTCGAACAATTACGGAAGGACTTACGGAAAAAGCCATATTATTTCTCCTTTAATATATCTATTTTAAAAAAACTTTTTTAATAATTTGTTATCACCTTTTATTTATAAAAAATAAAGTCTACACCTCAAAGGAACCGGACCCAGCTGATGTCCAGCCGTCTCCATCACCTATATCTTCACCTGTGTCAATAAACCCAAATGGTAGTAGTTCTTCATTTAGCTGTTCCTCGGTTTTCTCTCGTAAGGAAGCCAAGGTATTTATGTCTGTGAGTTCTCTGAAAAATCTATCATCTGTTAGCCATGCAAAGATAACTAAATTCATAACTAGATCATCATGAAAACCAGCTTCAGCCTCGTAGGAATATCCTTTCTTAGAAAAGCGTGATAACTCCTGTATTGTGTTATAATCTACTATAATCATCTGATTCTGTTCAATCAGCATTTTTAGTATCGAACAACCTTTTTGTTTAACACTTTTTGTTGTTCGTATTCCATTATCATTACCTCTGCCGAATCCACCTGATATCCTTTTACCAGCTCTGCCGGCGGATTCTGTGAATAGAAGATTTTCATAGCCGTAGTCCATTAAGAGCACAGATGATACCTGTTCACCGATATCGTTGATTTCGATGAGTACTGCGCCTTCATTATACATGAGGCCTATTCTATATATAATTGAAGCGAAATCAACAGGACTAATATAGTTATCCCTGTATACACATACCTGTTTATAAGGCATTTCCGATACATCAAACACTGTAAATGTTGAATAGTCAAGGCCTTTGCCTCGAGATACATCAACTGTAATTACATATGAATGATCTTCTATCGGAGCTTCATATTGACTTAAATTTTCTCTTTCTACTAATGGTTGTGAATGTAATAATTGTTTTAATTTAGCACCACTAATTAAAGTACCAGAACTTCCAACAAATTCACAACAATATTCTTGTGCAAATTTTTGTTCATCATGGTCAAGTGCCTCCATTGTTTCTTTTCTCCAGGCCTCGTCTCTACCAGGCACTGCGTCCCACATAACCTCAACATATTCATAACCATTAGTACCTTCTTTAGCACCCTTACATGTTTTCCAAAAGTGGTTTAAACCGTTTGGTGTAGACGTCATTAACAATTTTGTACTTTGACCTGATGAAATCGTCGGATATACCGAGGCAAAAAATTCATCAAAGCCTTCAATAAATGCGACCTCGTCTAGGTATAGGAATGAGATTGACTTACCACGAATGGCCGATGATGTGGTAGTACCAGCATATATTTTACAGCCATTTTCTAAGGTAATATTACCTTTATTCCATTCCTCGACACCTTGTTGCATCCATTTTGGTAAAGCTTCATAAGCAAGTTGAACTCTACCTAATACTTCACGAGCTGCGTCTCCCTTGTTAGCAAGAATCGCAACAGTTTTAAATTCATTAAATAAGATGTAATGCAATATAACAGCAACAGCAGTTGTTGTTTTACCTGCCTGTCTTGATGTTAATACAGCAACACGTCTTTCATCAGTAATCTTTCTTGTAATATCCTTTTGGTAATCATACATATCCATTGGAATTAATCCGTGGTCTACATGTACAATTTTAATATAGTTTTCAGCAAAATAAACTGGATCCTTAGAACACTTTAGGTATTCCTTCAGCATATCCGGAGTCCATTCTACCTCCTCACCAGATTTTTTAAGAAACGAATTTCCTAGATAACCCTTATATCCATCAAGCATTGTTGGAATCATCCTTTATCATTTTAAGCAAATCTGCGGTTGATACTATCAAATTATTATTGGTCACATTCGTTGATGGACCTGATTCTTCTTTTGCGTATCTTTTCTTAGTTGACATTTCAACATAATCTTTGTTGGCGTCAAGTAAGGTTTTCATTAATTGAGACACAACCTCAAACGCTCTAGGCGATTCAGATTGTTTTGCAATTTCAACCATTTCTTTTACTGAATCATCGCCTAGATTAATGATACTTTCAATATTTTTTCTTGCAAGCTCAATATCTCTTAAATTTTCTTCGGCATTTTTATCATCAGGTATTACAGCTAAAGGTGTTTCCTCTTTTACGGCAGGTAACAATTCAGCCTCTTCGTTTGTTGAAAAGGCATTAACAGGAAGATCAGGTAATTTATCTTCAGTATCACCTATAATTTCTTTTTCTTCCTTAACAGCATCCTCTAGTGGTTTCATACCCAGATGTTGTGCAATTGTATCATCACTCATATCATTCTCTTTATTTGTTCTTGTTGACGAGTTCGCTTTCACCAAAACTTACACGTTTTCTTAAACCACTACTACTGAATCTGTGGTCTCGTCTATTAAAGTATAGGTCGATATCTCGTTTACGACATATGTCTTTGCCTGTAAAGTCCTTATCGCGATATTCTTCTCCTAGGATACGGACATGAATTGTATACATTTCCAAAATATCTTCTAGATCTTGTTCAGATGAATAAGGTATAATTTCATCAACATAACTTACTGCTTTAAGTTGAGTATATCTTTCCACCACTGTCTGAATAGGACCATTCTTTTCTGGTCTGTCTCCACTTGGGTCCATTTGCAATCCGACCATTAAATAATCACATTGTTCCTTTGCTTCTCTTAGCATCTGTACGTGACCTGCATGTAGCAAATCAAATGTACTCGCCGTAAATCCAACTTTTATCATAATATTCCATCTTTTCAAATTACTTGTAAACCATTATAACACATCTTGTGTGAAATGTCAACCATTAACTTGGAGCAGTATTTGCTGTAACCTCTGCATAATCCCAATTATCATCAAACTCTATTAAACTGTAATCAATACTCATTTCTCTATCTGTTGTCGGTTCATTATTTGCTGTCATTCCAGGTGAAACAGAATAGAACTCTTCAAATGATGTATTTGCAAGTGTATCGGTTGCGTAGCGGACATCAACAAATTTAATTGTAGCCTTATCTCTTTCTGGTCCAAAGAACCAACCTTTCATTGTAAAGTTTAGTGTATATAAAACACTTCTTCGTTCCTCAAAATCACCCTCGTAAAGGTCCTCGAATGATACGTCGTTTAAAATTAAAGGTATATCCATTGGTTCCAGACCATCAACGAGTCGAACCGTACTTGTAAACTCAGGATTGAAAAATGGTAGGATTTGCTCTAATAGCTTAACAGCGTCTTCATTATATTTAGCCATAATGTATAATGAAAAATCTAAATTATAAGGAACACCAGCATACACATATCGTCTATTACCACCATCTACATCAACATTAGTTTTTCTTAATTTTCTTGTTGGTGCAACTTTTCTTTCAGGGTCGTATGACATATTGGTCATTTCAAAAGACATTCTTGGAAGATTAATTGCAACACCTTTTAGAAATGCAGGGTCCTGTGTAACACGAGCTAATATTTTCTGAAATGGTGCATATGATATTGGAACAATCATATCCTGAACCAACACATCATTATTATCAACTCTTTGTATTTTTAGCTGATTAAAGTATGTACCAAATAATGCAACGTATTTGCGTAGTGTGGAATTGTAAAAATAATTTGCGATTGCCATGGTTTACCTAGTTATCGTTGATATTAATACTTTCACTGAATGGGTCTATTTCAGAGAAATCAATAATAGCATCGCCTTCCTGTTCGAATGTGAGGTTACGTGAAATCGGATCCAGTTGAGCAACAGCATTAAGTGTTGCTGTATTTGATGTAAGTATTTCTCTATTAAATCTACTAAAGTAATTATCAATATTATCACGACCAGTTTGCATTCTTTGACCTGTGTATTCAGCCAATTCACAAACCATATCATAAACCTGTAATGCACCTGATTGATAAAACAAGCTTTCATCTTCAACAAATTTAATCTCAAAGATGTTTTCTGATAATGGGAAATAAATTAAATCACCTTCCTTTGGACGAATAACTGTACTTTCCTCTCTGGTGACATGTTGTTCAAATGTTCTATTTGCAACAGTAAGTGTCATTTGGTCTCTAATTTGCAAACCAAATTTGGATAGGAAATCACCTTCGCCTTCAAAACCATCCACATTTTTAACATAGGTTTCAAATTCAAATGTTTCATTATATAATGGTAAATCATCTTCATTAAATACTTTATCTATTGCACCGTCAACGCGAGTAATATAGATTACATCAACGCCGTACATTTTAATGCTTTCAATAACTAAATCTTCAACCAGTTGTTGCTCGTTAAAGTTTGAGTAGTTATCAAAGAATACATTAGTCGCCATGCTTTACCCAATATAATTATAGTTGAGAGGTTGTAAACTAGTTACTGCTTCTTCTTCCATACGCAATCTGTCTTCTCTAGCCTCTGCAAGAATTTGTTCCCCATTAAATGCGACGCCACCAACTAATTGCATTCCAGAAAATTTTGTTAGATTAAGTCCCCATTGTTCGCGAACAAGGGCAGAAGCATAATTTTGTAACCATCTGTCGGACCATACATCTGAATATGTATCTGCATCTATGACATCATACGCCTCAATAATAATGTAATTATCCACAGTCATAGCAGTTGAGCCATCAATAAACAATTTATTTACATGTTTATTATAACGAATCATTGGTTTACCTACAAGCATTTCTTGTAAGAATTCCATATGTTGCATTGCCATATAATAATTTGTAATATTATAGCCGGTTATATCTTCAAGGTTGTTTAATACAAATTGATATTGAACATTAAAAATACCACTTCCTGTGGAAATACTTGTATTTAAATTAAAGATACCGGATATACCTAAAAGCTGTGTTGGTAAAGTTATATAACCATTATCGATGTCATCTTGTGTAATTTGATGCTTTAAATAAACTAATTGGCTTCCGTTATAATGATAATCTCTCCAATAATCAATTGCTTCATCTACGCGATCATCAACCTGCTCGTCGGCAACATTGATTTGTATGACCGGAGCTCCAAGTTTTCTTAGAATCCAATCTTTAAATTCTTCTCTTGTTGTTGGTTGTGCCATTTTAGTTTCTCTTTAACCTTTTATGATATTTATGATGATTCACTGATGTTATTTACCCACACGGTAAAAGTTTTATGCAGTGACCCACTATCTCCAGAACCATTTCTAGTGTAAAATTTTACAGTACCCGTTGTGGCATGAATTAAACCACTAAACGGTGTCGTCGCAGGTGACCGTGTTGCTATCTGATTAATATCAAGAAATATGTCGGAGGCTCCGTGAGCTACCCAACCGCTATCGGTATCTCCAGAACTAGCTAGTGCGTTTCCATTTAAAGTACGTAGAGGTACTGCCTCACCACTGGCATTAGTAAAGCCTGTTGTTGTCCATACAACTTTATAATCTGTAAGAGTCAAACCAGTTTTATAAAAAACAGTTTCAGGTGATTGGAGTTGTCGCACAGAATAATATTTTGTAGTATATCCATTTCCTGGAGTTCCACCATTTCCGGTTTGATAAGTTCCTCTTTGATAACCGCTTTGAGAAGTTTGGTAAGTATAAAGTGAAGGTCCATATACTGTAGTACCATTCCATTTAATAGTTAAGTACGACTCATAAAAACCTTCGCCATCTGGGCTGTAGTATTCCTCATACCATTCAGTTACTCCGCTTGAATATGTTGACGAACCATACGCACCGGTTGCTCCCTCATAATCCAAAGTACCATCAGGACCAGTTGCCGTCGCAGTAATGGTTACAAAGTCTCCTGTGCCTTGAGCATTATCTTGTGCCCTAATTGTTGCTGTAGTAGCTGTAGCACCAAACTTTAGTTGAAAATCATTTTCAGCATCTGTGCCAGTTGGTGCATTAGAAAGAACGTTTATACGGTTAACGACGGCGTAACCACCTGTTTCTCGAAGATAATCAGTTTGTACACTTCCAGAGTCAAGGCCGCCGGCTTGTTTAGGATATTTACCTCCAGCTATAACATTAAATACATGACTTGCCATAATTTCTCCTTATGCGTTTCCTGTCCATCTGCATTCATAATAGCCAGTTGCGACAATATTTGAGCCATTGCTTGTAGTTGATATTTCTACCTTTACTGTACCATCCTCATCTGCATAACTATTAATAGGTCTAGAATCTCTAAAATAGAATTTTTTATCCGTTGCTAATGACATCCATATACCAACGCCTGACGTATCAGCAGCTGGGGATGTGCTCATTGTATTACCAGAGTGGTTAGAAAATTTAATATAGTATGTTGTTGATGGTGTAATATTATTCCATTGACTTGAGCTATAAAGGTATTTGCC
>Ga0181379_1000197_pt1 | contig 30566 bp, 24 predicted proteins | sample 2SPOviralmetaG_FD_130115 | JGI IMG/M metagenome (GOLD analysis project Ga0181379, IMG submission 130115) | Marine viral communities from the oligotrophic San Pedro Time Series (SPOT) site, San Pedro Channel, CA, USA - 2 SPOT_SRF_2009-07-10 | ecosystem: Environmental > Aquatic > Marine > Strait... | reverse complement strand
TGTAGATCACGATAATAATGAATGGGATTCTATTTCATTACCTAAGTCTACACCAGATTATATAGACGACGATTACGATTATTAATTTTATCTCAATATTAACTTAATGAAATTTAAAAAACTCACAGGGCCACCGCAATTTGAACTCGCGCCCTACGTAAAAGAGTATCTCCAAAGACATAAGTATCATGATGTCAAAATGTATATGGGTTGTGATTCACAAACCAAGAACGGTTCAACCACTTATGCCACAACTTTGGTATTCCATGTATCTTCTACAGGATGCCATGTAATTTACAAGAAAGAAGTCTTACCAGAAATAAGAGATATGTGGACTAGGCTTTGGAAAGAATGTGAAAAATCTGTTGAGGTTGCACTCTACCTAAGAGAACATGGTATTGAGATAGATACTATAGATTTGGATTACAATATAGATCCAACTAAAAAATCAAATAAATTAGTAAAGGCTGCAGTAGGTTATGTAACAGGATTTGGATTTAAAGCCAGATACAAACCAGAATTACTTCCAGGAGTTTACGCAGCAGATAACATTGCAAACTAATAAACAATTATCAATTTACTTATATAATAGTACAAATAACAAAAGTTAAAATATGTCAGTAGCAGACGGATACGAAAGCGAAAAGGGTAAAAACTTTAGAAACAAAAAGAAGGCAACACCATTCTTAGATGAATTTGGTGAAGACTTAACTAAAGCTGCAAATGAAGGCAAGCTAGACCCTATTATTGGTAGAGATAAAGAGATCTACAGAATTTGTCAGATTCTTTCAAGAAGAAAGAAGAACAATCCTATTATCCTTGGAGATCCAGGTGTAGGTAAGACTGCTATTGTTGAAGCTATTGCACAGAGAATTGTAAACAAGAAAGTTGCAAGAGTACTTTTAAATAAAAGACTAATCTCTTTAAATATGACAACCATCGTTGCTGGTACAAAGTATCGTGGTGAATTTGAAGAGAGAATGAAGAACATTGTAGAAGAGCTTAAGATGGCAGATGATGTAATCGTCTTTATTGATGAATTACATACTATCGTTGGAGCTGGTGGAGTTAGTGGAGCACTTGATGCTTCAAATATTCTTAAACCAGCATTGGCCAGAGGCTCAGTACAATGTATTGGAGCAACTACACTAGATGAATATAGAGAAAGTATCGAGGATGATGGAGCTTTAACCAGACGATTCCAAGAGGTATTTGTAGACCCACCAACAGTAGATGATGCAATAGAAATACTTACAAGAATTAAATATAAGTATGAAGAGCATCACTCTGTAGAATATACAACAGAAGCACTAGAGGCTTGTGTTAGAATGTCAGAAAGATATATTAAATCTAGAGAGTTGCCAGATAAAGCGATCGATCTAATGGATGAAGCAGGAGCAAGAACACATTTACTAGAAGTTAAAGTTCCGGCTGCAATAAAGAAATTAGAACAAGAAGCTGAAAAAGCAAAAGAAGCAAAAAAGTTAGCTGTTGAAAAACAAGACTATGAAATTGCTGCAACAAAACGAGATGAACAAATTAGTTTAGAAGCTAAAATTTCTAATGAGATTGAAAAGTGGGAGTCTAATCTAAAAACTAAGAAAAGAAAAGTTACAATAGACGATATTGCTGAAACTGTATCAATGGCTACTGGAATACCTGTAACGAGGTTAGGTGCTGATGATATGAAGATGATTAAGCAAATGGGTAACTATATCAAGAAGTCTATTATTGGCCAAGATAAAGCTGTAGAGGCTCTTGCTAAAGTAATTAAAAGATCTAGAACTGGAGTTGCTACTGAAAAGAAGCCGACAGGTTCATTTATGTTCTTAGGTCCAACTGGAGTTGGTAAAACAGAAACTGTAAAAGCTCTAGCAGAATACATGTTCGGAGATACTGATGCAATGATTAGAATTGATATGTCAGAGTATCAAGAGAAATATAATGTTTCTAGATTGATCGGAGCGCCTCCGGGATATGTAGGCCACGAAGATGGTGGTCAATTAACTGAAGCAGTAAGACGTAAACCTTATTCAGTAGTCTTATTCGATGAGGTAGAAAAAGCACACCCAGATATTTTCAATACTCTACTCCAAGTCTTAGATGAAGGTAGATTAACAGATTCTAATGGTAGGGTGGTAGACTTCACTAATACCATTATAGTATTAACATCTAATGTTGGTGCAAGAAAGCTTGCAGACTTTGGAACTGGTATTGGATTCTCAACCTCATCATCAATGTTAGAGGAACAAGCTAAGATGGATGGTATTATCAAGAAAGAACTTAAGAATAAATTTAGTCCTGAGTTTTTAAATAGACTTGATGATATTATTGTATTTGACCAATTGAATACTGAACATGTATTAGATATTGTAGATATTGAACTTAATAAATTTATTGAGCGCATGGGTCTACAAGGCTATACATTTAAGTTTAGTAAACCAACAAAAGATTTCTTAGCTAAAGAAGGTTACGATCCAGCTTATGGTGCTAGGCCGATTAAAAGAGCTATTCAAAGATATGTTGAAGATGCAGTAGCAGACGCAATATTAGATGGTAAAGTAAAAGAGGGCAAAACCTACACTATTTCTAAAGATAGAAAAGATAATAAACTGAATATTAAGTAAACCTTTTCGAGATTCCTCATATAATTATTAAATTTAAACATTCAATATATGAGTTTTTCAAAAACATTTATCAACATCATAAATCATATAGATGAACATGGTGAAGAATCTCAACCAAGAGATTTAAAAGTTAAAGAGGCTATTCTAGCTAATTTTACAATCGATCCAGTTTATCCTATTGCAAACTTTCCACAAAGAACATTTAATTGGAAATACTTAGCAGGTGAATTAGCATGGTATATGAAGCAAGATAGAGATGTAGATTATATTGGCGCATTTTCTAATTTCTGGGGTCGTATTACAAACCCAGATTCAAATGAAATAAATTCAAACTATGGTTCTTTAGTTTTTAATAAAGAACAATTTGGTTGGGTTATTGATTCACTTGTTGCTGATAAAAACAGTAGACAAGCAATCATGTTCTTTAACCAACCTAAATTCCAGTTTGAAGGTAACAAAGACTTCGTATGTACGATGTATGCAAATTTCTTTATTAGAAATAATATCTTACACATGAAAGTTCAAATGCGTTCTAATGATATATTCTATGGTCTTACGTTTGACGCACCATTCTTTTCTATATTACAACAATCAGTATTTCTTAAACTACAAGAAACATATCCAGAACTACAATTAGGTATGTACTACCACTATGCTGATAATGTTCACTTTTATGAAAGACATTTTGAATTAGCAAATGAGATTAAAGCTGAAAATCCAGCTGCTAATCCGGAATCAAGTTTACTTTTAAGAAATCCGTTTTTAGATTATGATGGTAAAAATGTATTTTTAACAGACAAAGCAAAAGCATTTATCAAAGAAGTCGATGATACAATAGAAGAAGGCCAAGGAAAGGGTACAAAACAAGACTACAAAACAATCATTGATAAATACTTTGTGACCAATGGAGAATAAGGTTCCAAAAATACACTTAGATCCTAACGCATTAGAAGCAGATTTCGATCACTTATTAATGTCAAAGTATGATCTGTTTTTTAGAAGGATTGTAGAATTTGTGTTAGATAGGATAGAAGGTAAGGAAACATCTGATATGTTGGCTATATTAGTTGATGATGAAGGTGCTGAGTATGAAATGGCACTTCCTAGAAAGGGTTACAAAAAAAGTTTAAATAAAGCAATTATATACTTTGAGCAGATTGAAGAATTTGAAACTTGCGATCTAATCAAACAAATGACGAAACAATTATGAATTACTTCCCCAAAGAAAAAGAATTTGAAAGATATGCAAAGTCAGAACATAATGTAAGTTCTAATGAGCTAGATATTTACAAAAAACAAAGCTCATTAACTCCTTATATCTTAGAGGAGAGAGAAATGCGTATGACTCAAATGGACATCTTCTCTAGATTGATGGCAGATAGATTATTGTGGGTCGCAGGGCCAGTTAATGATAATATGTCTACTATTGTACAAGCACAATTAATGTTCTTGTCTTCAACTGGAGGGGAAGATATAACCATGCACATCGATTCACCTGGAGGTTCTGTAAAATCAGGTTTATCAATGGTAGATGTGATGGAATATATTCCTAACGATATTAGAACCATTAATACAGGAATGGCGGCTTCAATGGGATCGGTCCTATTAGGAGCTGGAACAAAAGGCAAAAGAAGTTCATTAAAACATTCAACTACAATGTTACATCAATCCTCGGGAGGATTCAGCGGTAATATCCAAGATGCAGAAATCGATTGGACAGAATGGCAAAAGGTAAACCATGAACTGTTTGTCTTATTAGGATCTTACTGTGGTAAGAAGCCTGAACAAGTTAAACAGGATGCTAAACGAGATTTCTGGCTAAATGCCGACGAAGCAATTGAGTATGGTATCATCGATGAAATTATTAAATCTCAGAAAAAATGAGCACGAAAAGAGACAAGACCAGAGAAGTTTTTATAGAACTGGTCAATTTACAATTAACACCACACGGTAAAACGTATGAAGATGTAGTAGGAGATCCAGAGTGGTATATGAAGTATAATACTACTAGAGACGCCGAAAAGACCTTTATGGCAGAAGGCGTTGAGATCCTAAGAAAAAAGTTAAGAATGACAAAAAAGATGGCCGAACAAGAAATGAGTTGGTTTATCTTACAATGGGGTCTTACTACCAATAATATTAAAGAAGGTCTTAAACAAGACATTGAAGTTATCTTGAAATCTAAATCAAGTGACTAAAGAAGACCGGAAATCTTTAAATCCAAAATACGCAAAAAGAATTGTAATTCTACAAAAGTTAGATACCAGAGGTAGATCTAAATTCTTTATACTACATCGTACACCAAATTGGGGTAGATGGAGTAGTAAGCTAAGTATGACGGATATTCCAAAATATAGTAGAGTTAGATATACGTTAAATGCTGCTGAGAACGTTGCATTTAAGCTAATTAAAAATTACGAAAAAATCTTTATGTCGTAAATCTAGCTAGTTAGTTTACAAAGGTAAATAAATAAAATATGAGTAAACTGATTACACCGAGCTGGATTGAGGACGGACCCTTAGATCTAGAATATAAGACTTACAAATTCTTACAAAGAGTTAAAGAGCTAGAGGATAAATTACCAAAATCTTTAATGTCAGTATTATGGGAAGTTGATGATACATTAGACTATCTTTATAGATATGATGCTATCAAGCAAGTACCTATGGTGCCTAGTATTGAATTTATGGGATTTCCATGGGAAGACTTAGAGCTAGTATTTACTACCGAAGAAGAAATGGAAACTAATCATATTATTGATTCCATTTATGAAGATGCCATTGATAAGTTTGAAGAACTTCATAATGGCTGTAGAAAGGAATGGAGGTCTATAGAAGAAGGACTTAAATGTTCTTATATAGGTAGTAAAAAACATTTCTTATCAGGTGGGTTTGTCTTTATTACAACTCCAGATTCAAAGCTTCATGTTTACTTCTTTAATAAACCTTCTAAAAACTTTAATTTTTCTTGGAAAGACTTTAAAATGCAACATATAGCAACAAAAGCATACGAAGAGAAAGATTACTATAAAACATTAGAAGAGCTAGATGGGACTAAATCTGATAGAATTTTAATTAAAGCAGATCTAAAATCACATACAAAAATTGATGGTCACGCGATTACCGTCATAAATAGTACAGTTTTTGCTATGTTACATAGAGACTACGCGTTTTAATGTTGATATATAATACAAGCAATAAAAAAATTAGACAATAATTATGCCAAGTGTAAACTCACAAAACATTATCTCTGTTTTACCTCAGTATATTAACATTATTAGAGGTCAACAGTGGAATGCGACGATTACTCTACATAAAAATTATGTAGGGAATACAATTGATATTGGATCTTCTTCCAATGTTATCATTGAGTTTGTAAATTCAAATAATGCAATTTTCAAAACTCAATCAAAAGCAAATGGTAACCTAGTATATGGTAATAGTAATACTGATGGTAGAAACCAGATTAGCCTATCATTAACAGGTTCAGAAACATTAGGTCTTCCTTTAGAAGCAAATAATGTTAACGGAGAAGTTTGGGTTAGAGTAAAAGTAACTCAGCAAATTAGCGAAGTAACTTTACCTCTTTTAAAGTTAGGTAATATTTATGATGCCGGTGACCAAATTGGTGATGTAGTAGCATCTAGATATTCAATCCCTTCAACTGTTTATGAAGTTAAACACGCAGGAGCAGATTATTCAAATACAAACCCTGCTCAAGGTGAATTAGTTTTTAACTCAGATATTCCATCTCAAATTAGTAGATTTAAAATCGCTCTTAAAGATGATAAAGGTTATAGAAACGAATTCTTAGAAAACTTATTAGAAAGAAGATTAGATGTTGATTCAAGTACATCTACTATATTCTTTACAAATACTAAAAACAATAGCGAATATTCTGTTTTTAGATTAATTTCTTATTCTAGAATTAATTTAGTAGATGCGGATTCTTTAAATCCAAATGATTCTGACGATGACGACGCATTAGAGGTAAACGTTGCATTCGAAACTAATTCTACTACTCCAGGTGAAACATTTAGATATGTAACTGGAGATCCACTTGGTTTATTCTATGAAACTTATAGTATTGCTGCTCCAGCATCTATTAAGGTTCAAACTAATGATGATGCAGAGATTACAGGTATTGATAAATTAAAATTCACAGGAGGTATTACAGGAACTCCAGGTTCAAATGGAGAAGTTATTTTAGGTCTTTCAGAGGCTGCAACTTCTTCTGGTACATCTGGTTCAAGTGGTTCTGATGGAACATCTGGTTCTTCAGGAACATCTGGTTCTGATGGAACATCTGGTTCTTCAGGTTTTTCTGGAGCTATATCAGCCGCTGACTACAATAGTTTACCCGCTGGTGAATTCAATCAACAAGTAGGTTTTACCCCAGATCAATCATGGTTATGGGATGAAGGCGATCAGGATTGGGAAGCTATAGAATTTTTAAAAGGAACATCTGGTTCTTCAGGTACTGATGGACAGGACGGTGCTCCTGGTGCTGCAGGTAACGATGGTGCTGTAGGTGCAAAAGGTGAACCTGGAGATCAAGGTTTAGCTGGTAATCCTGGTGCAAAAGGTGAACGTGGAGAAGTAGGTGCAAAAGGTGAGACTGGTGAAGATGGTGCTGAAGGTAGAGAAGGTGCAGTTGGTCCACAAGGTGTTGCAGGTTCAGAAGGTCCAGCAGGTAATGATGGTGCTGCAGGCGCAAAAGGTGAGCCTGGAGATCAAGGCCCAGCAGGTGCTCAAGGTAATGAAGGTCCAGCAGGTCCTCAAGGTATTCAAGGTGAAGCTGGTGCAAAAGGAGATCAAGGAGATGAAGGTCAAGCAGGTCCAGCAGGTAATGATGGTGCTGCAGGTCCACAAGGACTTCCTGGTGCTAAAGGTGACGCTGGTGAAAATGGACAAGATGGTGCAAAAGGTGATACTGGTGAAGCTGGTCCAGCAGGTCCACAAGGTCTTCAAGGTATTGCAGGTCCACAAGGTCCAATCGGTTTAACAGGTCCAACAGGTCCAGAAGGTCCAGAAGGTCAAGCAGGTGCAGATTCTACAGTTGCAGGTCCAGAAGGTCCAATAGGTCCAGCAGGTCCAACAGGTCCAGAAGGTCCAGAAGGTCAAGCTGGTGCAAAAGGTGAAGCTGGTGCAAAAGGTGAAGCTGGTGAAAATGGACAAGATGGTTTAGCCGGCGCAGTTGGTGCAAAAGGAGATCAAGGAGATGAAGGTCCAGCAGGTCCACAAGGTTTAGCTGGAGGACAAGGTCCAACAGGTCCAGAAGGTCCACAAGGAACTACAGGTCCACAAGGTGCTACAGGTCCACAAGGAGCTGAAGGTATTGCAGGTCCAGCAGGTCCAGAAGGTCCAGCAGGTCCAGAAGGTCCAGCTGGTGCTAAAGGTGAAACTGGTGCAGATTCTACAGTTGAAGGTCCAGTCGGTCCAGTAGGTCCACAGGGATCTCAAGGTGCTCAAGGTGAAACAGGTCCAACAGGTGCAGAAGGTCCAACAGGTCCAGAAGGTCCAGTAGGTCAAAAAGGTGAAACTGGTGCAGATTCTACAGTTGAAGGTCCAGTCGGTCCAACAGGTCCACAAGGTTTAGTGGGTCCAACAGGTCCAACAGGTCCAACAGGTGCAGATTCTACAGTTGAAGGCCCAACAGGTCCAGAAGGTCCAGCAGGTGCTAAAGGTGATACTGGTGCTAAAGGTGATACTGGTGAAGTTGGTCCAGGAGGTCCAGCAGGTCCACAAGGTCCACAAGGTGCTACAGGACCTCAAGGTACTACTGGTACAGGTATTACAATGCAAGGTTCAGTTGCTAATGTAGGTCAATTACCGGCAAACGGCAATACACAAGGTGATGCATATATTAATCAAACAGACGATTCATTATGGATATGGGATGGTTCTACTTGGGTATCAGGTGGTTCAATTCAAGGTCCAACAGGTCCAACAGGTCCAGAAGGTCCAGTAGGTCAAAAAGGTGAAACTGGTGCAGATTCTACAGTTGCAGGTCCAACAGGTCCACAAGGTGCTGAAGGTCCAGCAGGTCCACAAGGTCAAACTGGTCCACAAGGTGAAGCTGGTCCAGCAGGTCCAGCAGGCCCAGACGGTCCAACGGGTCCAACAGGTCCAGAAGGTCCAGCAGGTGCTAAAGGTGATACTGGTGAAGCTGGTCCAGAAGGTCCAACAGGTCCACAAGGTCCACAGGGTGCTGATGGCGGTGGCGTTCCAACTGGTGGTAATACTGGTCAGGCGCTTGTTAAAGCTTCTAATTCAGACGGAGACGTTGCATGGGGCGCAGCTGCAGGTGGCGGAGGAACACTTTACTTCCTAAGACTAGAATATACATCAACACAAGCGGTTGGTGGTGCTGAATTCTTAGATCCTTCAGGAAATGGTGACTTTGAAACAACAGGTGCTGCTGTTGGTACAATTTCTGGTGACAATATAGATCTTACATTCGGTGAGACTACTCCACCAAAAGAAATTATTGCTTACGCATACCAAGCTAACAACTCTAGATATTCAATTACTCAACTAGACGGTGGTGGTAATAACGCATCTTTCTATGCATTAGGTGCTACAGAGAGTGCACACTCATCTACCCATGGTATCGGTAACCAAGTTACAACTGATATATTTACAAACTTTAATAGTGCGAAATTAACGTTAGACTTAAGTATGGGTAACTTAGATGCAGTAAGAGAACCGGGAGGGTTTGGAGCAACTACAAAAGAAGCTCACGCATTTATTGTATTTAGATTCTAAAAATTAATAAAAGATGGGGTGGTTTCGGCCACCCCTATAATAATATAAAGTAAGATATGTCAACATTCACACCAATAACCCTCATCGGATCAGTAAGTTCTATTGCAAATGGATTAGCTTACGGAGAGAATGACGGTACAGGAATGGCAGCTCAATATCAAACATTTGATATGACCATTACTGTTAACCCGCAATCTACTGGAGACGGTTCCACTAGAAAGGCAAATGAATATAATGGTATTGACGTTGCAGTTGGTATGTGGATTTCCGATTCAGAAGGAAAGTCTATTTTAAGAATTAAATCTATATCAGCTAAAACAGCATCTACAGTTCAGCTTATAGCAGAAGATGTAGATATGCTTTCATATAGATTAAATGCTATTAACTCTATTACTTCAGGTGGTGCTATTATAGTATTTAGCCAAAACTCAGAAGGTGAAGCTATTATTACAGATACTAGTGGATTTGCTGCTGGTGGTTTAGATAAAGTACAGAGTAGATTTGTTGTAAATGAAGCTGATGATAGAGTAAAGTTTACACATGATATAGCTCCTTCAGTTGATAAAGGTGATATTGTAACAGTTAATGGAAGTGGTTTATTAGTAAAATACGGAAGTGCTGGTGGATCTGATATTAAATTAGGTACTGTAATTGATAAGATTAGAAATGGTAAAGATGTTTTTGTAAAACCATTTAATGATATTATTAGAAATTACAAAGATCCAGAATCTTTAACTGCTAATCCCGCTCAAATATATTATACAGATGCAAATAACTCTGGTGAGATTACTACCAATGCTGGTGGTAAAGCAACTTATATGCACTTAAATACTGCAATTGCTTCTTCGCAAATTGTAGGTACTGGTCTTCCAGGTGGCTCAGATGTTATTAACCTAAATGGAGTTACTGTTTTTAATGGTGCAAATGATACGGTAGCAGATATTAATGCATTTAGAGATCTTATTAATACATTTACTAATCAAACAAATGTTAGTGCTAGTTCGGCTGCAACCCCTGTAAGTATTCAAGGTGGTGATGAAGCTCCTAACTACGCTAGTCAAGATTATTATTCGGTGAGTGATTCTTATATCGTAACAGGTATTCAAGGTCAATCTCCTTCAGTTGCTCAAATTACAATTGGTGATGGTGTTAACGCCCCAGTAACTATTGATTTTGATAACCCAGATGATACATTAAACTTAGGAGATACTTACGATGTTATTTCTCCTTCAGCAATATTAACTAAATTTCAAAATGCTATTACTAGTAGCGGTCTAGATTTAACTGCAGAATTAGTAAACATGGATGCTTATGATGGACAGACTGTAAAGATTTCTACAACAGGTTCTGCAACACAGATTGTTTTAACTAATAATGCTCCAGCAGCATTTGGTTTAAATGCAGTAGGTGCTAACTCATGGACTGGTATTGGAATGTCAGCTACGGTTGGTTCTCCAGTATTAACATTAACTAGAGCTGCGGGTGGGCCGATTGATATTACAGGTTCTCCAATTTCAGGTGGTTGGATTAATACAGGCGGAGCTGTATCTTCAAATTCAGGTAGAGTACCTTATTTATTATTAATAGAATCTGAAGGTGGCGGAGGAGTTGCTGAAACAGGTATTTCAACTAGAGAACAAGGTGCTCCTAATGTAACTACTGCAGATGGAGATGCTACAGGATTATCAATTGCAAATACTCCATTCGGAGATGGTGATGTAACTATTACTGTAAATGGTCTAGGTGTAGATCTAGGTAATGGTGCTAAAGATGAAGCATGTTACTTCTCAAGTGATAACGGTACGTCAGCAAAAGCAATTGCAGATATTACTGCTGGTGATACTCTACATTGGATGGGATCGATCGCAGGTTATGAACTAGATGGAACAGACGAACTTGATATTAAATATGACAAATCAAGTTCATAAATAACATTAAACTAATATAAAAAGCGGCTTATGCCGCTTTTTTTGTTTAATAAAAATATTATCTTTTTATTTAACATTTCTAGCCAAATATTAGATGTAGTTTAGATAAATAAGAATGAAGGCACACTAACGTGCTTTAGGCCTAAATAAACAACAAATAAACATGGCAAGATTAAAAGTAAAACAAATTAGTGACTTTACAAGCGCAGTTAACGGACTAATCGGAAGTAGCCAAATAGCAGTAGATGATTCAATTGATTCATTAGAGTCTCAACTTTCTGAAGGTTTAGATTCTTTAGGAGTTATCGATTCATCGATTTCTAATGCTTTAACAGTAGAAATGCAGGCAACTGACAATGAAATTGGTTCATTAGAAGTTATCGATTCAGCAGTTTCTAACGCTTTAGCAGCAGAAATACTAGCAACTGATGGTGAAATTGGTTCATTAGAAGTTATCGATTCAGCTGTTTCTAATGCTTTAGCAGCAGAAATACTGGCAACTGACAATGAAGTAGGTTCATTAGAAGTTATCGATTCAGCTGTTTCTAATGCTTTAGATGCTTTAGATACTACAGTTGGTAACATTGATATTGGTTCATTAGAAGCAATTGACTCTGCTGTTTCTAACGCAGTTGCAGGTATTTTACAAGGTGCTGATGCTAATACAGACAACTTCTCTGAAGTTATCTCTTACATCAACTCTGTAGATAATGCATCTGATTTAGATTTAGTAGCTGAAATGGCGTCTGTTGATTCAAGATTCGGTTCTGCTGATACAAGATTCGGTGGTATAGACACTGGAATTGGTTCATTAGAAGTTATCGATTCAGCTATTTCTCAAGCTTTAGCTACTGAGATTTCAGTTACTGATGCTGAGGTAATTTCATTAGAACGTATCGATTCAGCAGTTTCTCAAGCTTTAGCAAATTTAGATACTTCAGTTGGTAATATCAACATCGGTTCATTAGAAGTTATCGATTCAGCTGTTTCTAATGCTTTAGCAGCAGAAATACTGTCAACTGACAATGAAGTAGGTTCATTAGAAGTTATCGATTCTGCAGTTTCTAACGCTTTAGCAGCAGAAATACTAGCAACTGACAATGAAGTAGGTTCATTAGAAGTTATCGATTCTGCAATCTCTAATGCATTAGATGCTTTAGATACTACAGTTGGTGACATCGACATCGCTTCATTAGAAGTTATCGATTCAGCTATTTCTACAGCTTTAGCTACTGAGATTTCAACTACTGACGGTGAGATTAGTGCAATACAAGATTCTGTAGATTCATTAGAATCTCAGTTGAATGGTTTCGCTAAAGAAGCGTTCATTCAAGGTGCGTTCTCAGGAATTGTTACTGGAGGAGGTATGACTGTACCTGTTGTAGATACAACTGGAGCTCAGCTTGATGGTGGTTCAAATGTAACTGAAAGTGCTGGCGTAGCCGTAGTTGATTTAGTTACAGAAATCGAAGGTGCGAATGACTTAGAAAGAGAAGCAAACTTATTGTTTGTAACTATCAATGGTCAATACGTTAACCACGATGCTGTCAGAATTAACGGTTCAACATCTTTCTCTGTAATAGGAGGTTCTCTAGGTTTCGATCTAGAAGCAGATGACGTACTAGAATTCAAGTACATCAAAAACTAATTTATTAGTTTACAAGTACGCTAATTTATAGCAAATTAAAGGGTCCCATTTTTGGGACCCTTTTTTATTTGTATGATATATAAACTGTATTAAATCACATTTGCAAATATGACAATAGGAATTACACTCGGCCTCATGAAGGAGAACGAAAGCATGTGGATTAATGGTATTAAATTAAATGCTATTTTTCTAGCAAACATGTTCCAAAAACTAGGACATCACGTTTATTTATTAGATACTAATGCGACTGTAGAAGCTAACGCCATTACAGGTAAATTAAACTCTGATAAAATAGTATGGGATATTGAAGAGTTTCCTATCTATAGATTTTTAAAGAAATGGAAAGATATTGATATACTCGTTACATTAGGTACTGCTTTAGATGATACAACATTAAAAGTGTTTAAATCACAAGGTAAACATAAACGAGTAATAAAATATATGTGTGGAAATAACTATGTATTAGATATGGAACGTGTTTTGTTTAGAGATGACACAGACCAAGTACCCACGCTTCAAAACGAATTAGATGAAATATGGTATGTGCCTCAACAACAAAAACATAACCATGATTATTTTAGAATACTACATAGATTAGATGATGATAAAGTAAAAGCTGTTCCGTTTATCTGGGACCCTATGTTTATTGATAAAACAGAAAACTTATATGGTGGTAAATTAGCAGATGGTACTGAGATAGAAGTTGCTGTTCCAATTTATCAGCCTAAAGAACTTTCTGAAATGAGGTTAACATGCATGGAACCTAACATGAACGTGGTTAAATATCACATGATACCTATGATGATTGCTGAAGAGGCTTTTAGAAGAGGTTCTAAGTTTAAGGCATTCAATATCATTAGCGCTGCTAGACTTATGAAGAGTAAGTATTGGAAAACTATTTTAGGTAAATTATCTATATTTAATCCAGATGATAATAGAGTATTTGTACATCATAGATACCCTGTTCATAGCATTCTTGCTAAATTAACAGATGTAGTTGTTTCACACCAGTGGGATAATCCATTAAATTACGCTTATTTAGACGCAATGTATCTACAATACCCACTAGTACACAACGCGCCGATGATTCAAGATGCTGGATATTATTATCCTGACTTTGATGTTAAAGAAGGTGTGAAGCAGTTGGAATATGTTTTTGAGCACCATAATAATAACATAGACGAGTATAACGAAAGAAACGAGGAAGTCCTAACAAGATATACAGTTTACAATGAAGATATGTTAGAGACATACCAGAAGTTATTAGATAACCTAGTGGATCGTAAAAATACACATAATCTATCATACAAATATGATTGGAAAACAAATACCTATGAATAAAAAGAATAAAGCTATTGTTGTTTATATTGACAACAAAGAAAAGTGTATTGAAGAATTTTCATGGTTATGGAAATCGTGGTTAATGTGGGATATTAACGAAGAGTGGGATTTAGTTGCATTTACAAATCCTATCATAATGGAGACTATAGAAAAAAGATTTAAACATGATGATTTGTATCTTTTATCTATGGGGTCATGTGCAGTAAAAGGTAGTGAATGGGAAGGTTATGGTTTTGTTAATTCTTTTTCTATGTTCGATAACCCGGTCCATGATAATCTACTAAAAGAAAGATATGATTATCTTTTAAAAACAGATTGTGATACATTTTTAACAAAAAACTTTAAAGGTATTGAGTTAGATAAAACAAGAGTACATTTTGGCACAGGAATGTACTATCCTATTAATCAAGGTATTGGTTGGATTAATTTAGTTAGAGAAAAGATTGTAGCCACTTCTAAAGCAATGGGACTAAAATATAACAACATAACACATGTTGGTGCAAGTATGTTAGGTTATACTGAAGCAATATCTAAAATATGTAAATTACAAAAAGAAATAACATCTAATTTGTTAAAATACGGATGGAAAAAAGGTGATAATGGAACATGGCCCGGTTGGTGGAAAGGTACGGCATCTATGTATGCTGGAGAAATAGCAGTCAATCACCTATTAGGCCCTATGAATATCGTAAGTGGTACAGTCGATGTTTATTGTACAGAAAACAAAATAACATCTACAGATTTACACATCCATGCATGGCAGGTAGATGAAGAGACTAAATTATTTAGCAAGAAGAAATATCACACTGGTGAGTTACCTAAAATAAAAAGAATGGCAGTTCCAAATACAGCAGGTGACTACTGCCACATGGTTGCATGCCAACCTTTAAAAGAATTAAAGGAATTGGTTAAAAAACAAACGTGATATTTGTCTACCTAGAAAACTTAGAAGGATATATAATATAACGCGTAAAAATACAACAGTATTACATGTCTAGACTAAAATTAAAACAGATTAAAGATTTTCTGTTAAATAACACACAAAACGGTGATTATTTAGCATATAACAGCTCAACTGGCCAGTGGGAAAACCAGTCTGCACCTCTTAGTGGAACTTCAGGTTCTTCAGGTACAGATGGTGTCGATGGAGCTAAAGGCCAAAAGGGTGAAGCCGGTGTAAATGGTACATCAGGTTCTTCAGGTACAAATGGTGTCGATGGAGCCAAAGGCCAAAAAGGTGAAGTTGGTCAAAAAGGTGAAGTTGGTCAAAAAGGCCAAAAAGGTGAAGGTGGAACCTCTGGTTCTTCTGGTACAAATGGTGTCGATGGAGCTAAAGGCCAAAAAGGTGAAGTTGGTCAAAAAGGTCAAAAAGGTGAAAGCGGAACTTCAGGTTCTTCAGGTACAAATGGTATTGACGGTGAAAAGGGTGCTAAAGGTAATACCGGTGAAAAAGGCCAAAAAGGTGAAGCTGGTATAAATGGTACATCTGGTTCTTCAGGTAACGATGGTTTACTTGCAGGAACTTCAGATCCTGTTGGAAGAATAACAGGTCAATTTGTTGGTCAACAATATATTAATACAACTACAGGCACAACTTTCACATGGGATGGTGCATCATGGTCAGATACTGGTAGTATTGCAGGAACTTCAGGTTCTTCTGGTACAAACGGTGTTGATGGTGCTAAAGGTCAAAAAGGTGAAGTTGGTGTTAAAGGTGATGCTGGAACTTCTGGTTCTTCAGGTACTGATGGTGTCGATGGCGCTAAAGGTCAAAAAGGCGAAAAGGGCGAAGTTGGTCAAAAAGGTGATGCTGGTACTTCTGGTTCATCTGGTACTGATGGTGTCGATGGTGCTAAAGGTCAAAAGGGTGAAATCGGCCAAAAAGGTGAGACTGGACAAAAAGGTCAAAAAGGTGAAGTCGGAGATAAAGGAGAAGATGGTACATCTGGTTCTTCAGGTACTAATGGTGTCGATGGCGCTAAAGGTGATAAAGGAGATAAAGGAGAAGATGGTACATCTGGTTCTTCTGGTACTAATGGTAGAGACGGAGCTAAAGGTCAAAAGGGCGAAGGCGGAACTTCAGGTTCTTCTGGTACAGATGGTGTCGATGGCGCTAAAGGTCAAAAAGGTCAAAAGGGCGAAGGCGGAACTTCAGGTTCTTCTGGTACAAATGGTGTAGATGGAGCTAAAGGTCAAAAAGGTGAAGTCGGTCAAAAAGGTCAAAAAGGTGAAGGTGGAACCTCTGGTTCTTCAGGTACTAATGGTAGAGACGGAGCTAAAGGTCAAAAAGGTGAAGTTGGTCAAAAAGGTGATGCTGGAACATCTGGTTCATCTGGTACTGATGGTAGAGATGGTAACTTTGGTGGTGCATCATTTGATTATACATTTGCATCTGCTATAAGCGCGACTCAACCTGCTGGTGGTAGATTAAGATTAAATAATTTTAATACACAAGTAGATGCTACTAGCATTTATATAAATCAAACTGATGATGACGGTGGTAGTGTAGAGTCATTCTTTACAGCATTAGATGCCGTAACATCTGGTATTAAAGCACATATTAGAATATCTAAGAAATTCAATACCGATGATTACTTATTATTTGCGATCGGTGATTTAACAGATAATGGTTCATGGTGGACATTAAATGAATTATCAAACGTAGGTTCATCAACACAATCTCCATTTGCAAACGGTGATGATATTGTAATTTCATTAGTTGCAACTGGTGATAAAGGTGACACTGGTCAAAAAGGTCAAAAAGGTCAAAAAGGTGAGATTGGTCCTAAAGGAGAAGATGGAACATCTGGTTCTTCAGGTACTAATGGTGTTGATGGAGCTAAAGGCCAAAAAGGTCAAAAAGGTGAAGTCGGTCAAAAAGGCCAAAAAGGTGAAGGTGGAACTTCAGGTTCTTCTGGTACTAATGGTGTAGACGGAGCCAAAGGACAAAAGGGTGAAATTGGTGAAAAAGGTGGCATGGGCTCTAAAGGTGGCACAGGTCAAAAAGGTCAAAAGGGTGAAGTTGGTGAAAGCGGAACTTCAGGTTCTTCTGGTACTGATGGTAGAGACGGAGCTAAAGGTCAAAAGGGTCAAAAAGGTGAAGTCGGTCAAAAAGGTGTGACTGGACAAAAAGGTCAAAAAGGTGAAGGTGGAACTTCAGGTTCTTCTGGTACTAATGGTGTAGATGGAGCTAAAGGTCAAAAAGGTTCAGAAGGTGGAGACGGTACACCTGGTTCTAAAGGTCAAAAAGGTGAAGTTGGTCAAAAAGGTCAAAAGGGCGAAGTTGGTCAAAAAGGACAAAAAGGTGAAATTGGCGTAAAAGGTGGCATGGGCTCTAAAGGTGGCACAGGTCAAAAAGGTCAAAAAGGTGAAGTCGGTGCAGCAGGAACTTCAGGCTCTTCTGGTACTAATGGTGTTGACGGTTCTAAAGGTCAAAAGGGTGAAGAAGGTCCAAATGGAGGTACTTATCACTACGTAAACTCAGGAAACCAATATACTAAATATAGATTCTGGGGAACTGATAGCACATACGGTATTGGTATGTACTCAGGACAAACCTATGGTTACCTAAACGATTATGCTACAACATTCGTAATGAGCAATACTGCTACTAGAGGTTGGAAGTGGATGGCTAGTACTGATGATGTTGGTGCAGGCTCGATGTCATTGACAGTAGATGGTAGACTTTATACAGACCAATTCGTTAACGCGACTAAGTTTGTACACAGATCCGGCGGTGAAATTAGTTCAGACGGTACAACAATGAGGTTTACATTCTAATCAATGACATATAATAGATGAGTTTAGATTTAACAAGAAATAGAAAAGCAACACACGAACATTTTGCAGTAGCAGGAAGTTATACTGATTCTTATATAGAAGTTCAGGCACATTCCCATACTAGTGATATTAATGAGTGGTATGTTAAGTGGGTTCCTAATAATAAGTCTGCAAGTCAGACTATAACGCCAGGTACTAGTGTTGCATCATTAGATGCAGACGGTTATCAATACTATGGAAGCGGCCCAATAACATCACAGCTAGCTTCTAACGCAGGCGGCTACTATATAGTAAGATTCCCATATTATGATTCTTCGAATGCTTACAATGGAGGTAGTACATCCCCAGGACTAGGTCAGCCTAGTATAGGTACATATTGGGCAAATGGTGGCCAATCTGGTGCTCCTGACTTACAGGATATGGAGTCTATGTTAGATAATATAATGGGTGGTCTTTATGGTGATATTGTTTTTGCTATTTATAGTTTTGGTAAAATAGGAAGTGATCAGAATCTTTATGATTTTTTTGAAGGTCCATTAAGATCTTGGAGGTTTACTAGACATATAGGTAATAGTATGAGTAAAGAATTTAGTTATGCTGCAGTAGGTACTAATGTTAACGATATTGGACTAATAGCAGAATCTTTACAAGGTCCACTTTCAGGACATCCTAATGCTGCTATTGAATTAGCAATTGAACATGATAGAAATACTTTAGGACATGCTGGTTATGGAGAAGATCTTTCCTCAGGTATTGGTGCTGGTTTAAAAACCGGAGAGACAAGTAATACCCAAACCACCCAAGAAAGGTTTGTAAGTTGGGACCAAAATGGCCATGAATTAGTAATGCCTAATGAGTATTTAAGAATTTCTTTTATGGGAAGATTAAACCATTGGTCTGGAGATGGAACCAATGCTGGTTATTATGGTGTTGAGTTAGAAGATGGTGCTAATGGATCTACTTATAGTTACCTATTTGGAACTGGCAATAGAGCTGGTATAGATTGTTTTGAAAAACATGAGATATTACATAAAAGAACTTCGAGTTCTGTTGCAGGTAGCCAGCTTCGAATAAAGGCTATACAATATCCAGGATCTGGTTCTGGATCTGGAACTGGAACTGGAACTACAAATCCTAACCATCTCGGCGCACACATGAGAGGTCTTGAAGTATATAAGGTTGGATTTAACCCTGATCAAGATAGAGATGCTGCAGTTCATAAATGGCATATAAATGGTCTTAATGTAAATGAAGGTCCTGCTGACTGGGATCCAGGTAAAGCTGAGGATTTTGAATCGTTTTGGAATACTGACAGAAATTTATTAAATACTAGTCAGACGTATTCAACAGTTACATTTAATGGAACAGGTCAATCTTCTTTAAATCATATAAGTAGTCCTAATTCAGGTGGAATATGGGAATCAATCAATCATGTAAACTGGAGAGGAACTAACTTTTATAGTACTAATGTTAATAATAACACTCATTGGGCTTATGAATATAGAAATACACCAGCAAACTTTACAAATGATAAATTACTATATGGTTCTAGTAACCAATATGGTATTCCAGTAGATGATAGTAAAATTTATATGTTCGGTGTTTGGGTAAGAGTAAGACAACACGAATCTTCATTAAATCCAGCAACTGCACCAAATAGAATTTCATTAACTGCTAAAGCAGTCGCTAGCAATGGGATCTCAGCTAAATATTTAAAAGATTACAATAATGCTAATATTACAGATATTGATAATCACTATTTAAGTTCAGTTAATTTAGGTATGTTTGCTAATCAAAATTGGCCAACAGGACAGAAAATGGAATGGAAGTTACAAACAGGATTTATACTTCCAGAATGGATGACAACTACAGAAGTTGATAATTTTTATCAAAGTTACTGGGGTTTATGGGCAGGTGAATATGAGTGGGGTAATGGTACGAATTTAGGCGCTCAAACAGTTAGTACATCTAATGGTATTAAAAGTGCAAAAGACGGTAGAGTTGCAAAAATGACATCAGGTACTTCATATATTAAACCTAACGTTAGAGTTGAACAATACGCTGGTACTACAATATGGGCAGAATTTGCATATCCATTTATGTTGGAAATAGATCCAATGAATATTAGAGAAGGTGGCGATGTATGGTTCTGGGATTTTGATGAAAATACAAATAATTTCAAAATACCATAAATGTGTTACTAAAAGAAATTGAATATATAAAATAGAATATAAAAACAGAAACTAGAAAATGGCTAATTTAAAGGCAGGAGCTACAATACAAGGACACTCGATACTTCACGCAGGTAACTTCGACCCTACTGCACATCCAGCTATGAAAGGACAGCAGGGTGGACAAGGTCCTAAAGGTCAAAAAGGTGGCCAAGGTAATAAAGGACCTCAAGGCGGTGATGGTACTAAAGGACAAAAAGGTGCTCAAGGTACTGGTGGTGATACTGGTGCAATTGGACCACAGGGTGATCTTGGACCAAAAGGCCCACAAGGTCCAAAAGGTGATGATGGCCAAAAAGGTGCTACTGGTTTAACTGGTGATAAAGGTGATTTAGGACCAAAAGGCGATGGCGGTGCTAAAGGTGAACCAGGTTCTAAAGGACAAAAAGGTGCTCAAGGTCCTGGTGGTGGTTCTGGCCCTGGTGGTGGAGCTGGTGCTAAAGGTGAAAAAGGACTTAAAGGTAATACAGGTCCACAAGGTGAACAAGGTGAAAAAGGTCCACAAGGTCCAAAAGGTCCACAAGGCCCAAAGGGTCCAAAAGGTGCTCCAGGTACTCAAGGTCCTAAAGGTCAAAAAGGTGAAACTGGCCCTAAAGGTCAAAAAGGCCAAAAGGGTGAAGTAGGTGTAAAAGGTTCTACTGGTTCAAAAGGTGGTGCAGGTCAAAAAGGTCAAAAAGGTGAAGTTGGTCCAAAGGGACCAAAAGGTGAGATTGGTGTAAAAGGTGCTACTGGCCCACAAGGTTTAAAAGGTCCAACAGGTCCTAAAGGTGAGCTTGGTCCAAAAGGTCCACAAGGTCCAAAAGGTCAAAAGGGTGAAATTGGTCCAAAAGGCCCACAAGGTCCAAAAGGTCCTAAAGGTCAAAAAGGTGAGATTGGTACAAAAGGCCAAAAAGGTGAAGTTGGTCTTAAAGGCCCACAAGGTACTAAAGGTAATACCGGTCCTAAAGGTGATTCTGGCCCAGGTGGTGGTCAAGGTCCTAAAGGTCAAAAAGGTGAAGTAGGTGGTACTGGTCCTAAAGGTCAAAAAGGCCAAAAAGGTGAAATAGGTCCAAAAGGCCCACAGGGTCCAAAAGGTCCTAAAGGTCCACAAGGTGGAAAAGGTGATAAAGGTCAAAAAGGTGGCCAAGGTGGCTCTGGTGCTAAAGGACAAAAAGGTCAAAAAGGTGAAATAGGTGGTACTGGTCCTAAAGGTCAAAAAGGCCAAAAGGGTGAAGTAGGTATTAAAGGTCCTCAAGGTCCTAAAGGTGATTCTGGCCCAGGTGGTGGTCAAGGTCCTAAAGGTCAAAAAGGTGAAGTAGGTGGTACTGGTCCTAAAGGTCAAAAAGGACAAAAAGGTGCTCAAGGTGGTGCCGGTGCAAAAGGAACTACTGGTGACAAAGGTGACGGTGGTGGTACTGGTCCTAAAGGTCAAAAAGGTCAAAAAGGTGAAATAGGTGGTACTGGTCCTAAAGGTCAAAAAGGCCAAAAGGGTGAAGTTGGTCTTAAAGGCCCACAAGGTACTAAAGGTAATACAGGTCCTAAAGGTGATTCTGGCCCAGGTGGTGGTCAAGGTCCTAAAGGTCAAAAAGGTGAAGTAGGTGGTACTGGTGCTAAAGGTCAAAAAGGTCAAAAAGGTGCTCAAGGTGGTACTGGTCCTAAAGGTCAAAAAGGACAAAAAGGTGAAACTGGTGGTTCCGGCCCTAAAGGTCAAAAAGGTGCTACTGGTGTTGGTCCAAAAGGTAACCCAGGTGGACAAGGCCCTCCAGGTCCAGGTGGCCCTCCAGGCCCTCCAGGTAATAATGGTCCAAAAGGTCAAAAAGGTGCTACTGGTGCTAAAGGTCCAAGAGGTTATCAAGGCCCTCCAGGCCCTCCAGGATCTTCAGATAGTAGAATTAAAAATATTGAAGGCCCAATCGGAAATACCCTTAATAAGGTTAAAGCTATTAGAGGTGTTGTTTGGAATGCAAACACATTAGGTCAAACAATAGGTTTACCTGCTAACTCGCCAACATACGGTGTAATTGCACAGGAAGTTCAAGCTCAATTCCCAGAATTAGTATTCCCATTGCCAGAAAAACCGGCAGGATATGATGATCTACTGGGTGTTGATTATACTAAACTATCTGCAATCTTAATAGAAGCTATTAAGGATTTAGATAATAAAATAACCGATATTGAAAACCAATTAGGTTCTTAATATAAAAGACAATAGATGGCTGAATATAACAGAATACTAATTGCAGGTAATCCTGTACTTACTAGCGGTAACTTTACCCCTGATAACTTTGAGTATCTAATGGGTGAGCCTGGTGAAAAAGGTGCCAAAGGCGGCGCTGGAGACCAAGGTCCATTAGGAGATCAAGGCCCTAAAGGTGTAAAAGGTGGTGGAGGAGACTCTGGTAATAAGGGTATTAAAGGTGCCAAAGGTTTGAAAGGATCTAAAGGTTCAGCCGGTGGTGCTGGATCTAAAGGTACTAAAGGTAATGCACCTGAAACTATTGGAGATAAAGGAGCCAAAGGAGGCCCTGGTAATAAAGGTGCTAAAGGTAATAAAGGTGGCGGCGGTAATCCAGGAGGTTCTGGTGATGGCGGTGCTAAAGGTAATACAGGTCAAGGAGGTTCTAAAGGCCAACCAGGTGGAAGAGGTCCAAAAGGTGATGTTGGTGCAAGTCCAAAAGGTAGCCAAGGTGCAGGCGGTGCTCAAGGCGCTGGTGGTGCAACAGGCGATATTGGTGATTCTGGCTCAGGTGGTGGCAAAGGAGATAAAGGTACTATAGGTGCAAGTCCAAAAGGTCCAAAGGGTGATATAGGTGCAAGTCCAAAAGGTGCCACGGGCTCTAAAGGTGATCTAGGTCAAAAGGGTGAAGCGAATACAACTACAGGTCCAAAAGGTCAAAAGGGTGAACCACAAGCAAAAGGAGGCCAAGGTTCTCCTGGTGGTAGTGGTGATAGTCCAAAAGGTAGCCAAGGTCCAGGTGGTGGTCAAGGTGATAAAGGTGAACAAGGTGCTCAAGGTCCAGGCGGCGCTCAAGGTGGCGGCGGCGACAAGGGTGATATTGGTGCAAGTCCTAAAGGTGATCGAGGTGCTACTCCCGGTCCAGGTGCTCAAGGTGGCGGCGGCGACAAGGGTGGCATAGGTTACAAAGGTGACCTAGGTAGTCAAGGTCCTAAAGGTGATGGAGGTCAAACAGGCCCAAGTCCGAAAGGTCCGAAAGGTGATGGAGGCGCTCAAGGTGGCGGCGGTGATCAAGGTGGTATCGGAGACGGTGGCGTAGGAGGTTTAAAAGGCCCTATTGGTGACGGCGGTGCTACTGGTGCAAGTCCAAAAGGTCCAAAAGGTGATGTAGGTCAAACAGGCCCAAGTCCAAAAGGACCTAAAGGTGATCGAGGTGCTACTCCAGGCTCAGGTGCTAAAGGTGCCACAGGTGATGGAGGTCAACCGGGTGGTCAAGGTCCTAAAGGTGATGGAGGTCAAACAGGCCCAAGTCCGAAAGGTCCGAAAGGTGATGGAGGCGCTACTGGCCCAAGTCCAAAAGGCCCTAAAGGTTCAAAAGGTAATATTGGCCCAAGTCCAAAAGGACCTAAAGGTGATACAGGTCAAACAGGCCCAAGTCCAAAAGGACCTAAAGGTGATAGAGGCTCTACTCCAGGTCCAGGTGCTCAAGGTGGTGGCGGTGCTAAGGGTGTTGCTGGTATTGGTGGTAATCAAGGTGGTCAAGGTCCTAAAGGTGATGGAGGTGCTACTGGCCCAAGTCCGAAAGGTCCTAAAGGTGATGGTGGTGCTACTGGCCCAAGTCCAAAAGGTCCTAAAGGTGATGCTGGTAATACTGGTGGTGCAGGTTCTAAAGGTGATACTGGAGCCGGACAACAAGGTCCTCCAGGTGACGGCGGTGGAGCAGGCCCTCAAGGTCCTACAGGTCCACAAGGTAAAAGTAATGGTTCAGGTGGTGGTACTGGAGATCAAGGAGCACAAGGTGCTAGAGGTGATACAGGTTCTCAAGGTCCTCCAGGCCCTGCTGCGGTGACAGGAGTAACGTGGTATATTTCAAACGCTCGATGTTCAACATCATACTATATGTATAGACCACCAGGTTCTTGGTATCAACAAGGTTCAATAGGCTGTTACCAACAAATTTATATTTGTGCGGAATCCGGATCAAGTGTATATTGGGCATCTGGGTATGGGACAATCCAACAAAACAGTTATGTTAATGCTTGTCAAGATGATGGCGTTGGTTTAAGACCTAGATAATAAAAATAATAAGATAAAGATATGTCGGCATATAGAATGAACATAAAGTTTGCGGGTGATGGAAGATTTGCTTCAGTACAAGAAGCGAGCGGATCTGCTTTAAATAAGATTAAATCCTTAGAGTCTTATTATTTTTACTATAATGAACTAGGAAATCGTTTTGGTTTTGGAGTTACAGAAGAAGGTGTATCTCAAACTAGACAAGTAGGACTTATTGCTCAAGAATTACAAGCAGTAGAACCATCTCTTGTAAAAGTAATGGAAAATATAACAGAAGATGATTATTATAGAGTAGATTATACAGCTCTTAATGTTTTAGTTTTAGATGCTATTAACGAATTAAATAATAGGGCGGATGTAATTAAATCACAATTAGGTATGGAAGTTGAAACTTATCCAGAAAGAACAGCAACCGCGCCTACAACACATCCTCAATATTCCTTTGATTCAATCCAAGCCACTCCGGTAAATGGAGTTGAAGGTACTGAAGTAACATGGAGACTTTCTGGTACAAATGTACCCCATGGTTTAGTTGTACCATTTAGATTCGATGGTAATTTTAATCATAACGATGTATCTGTTCCCGAGCAAATTGATGGATGGGACGAAGGTGTTGTTGGTGTTCATGTTTTAGTTCCGGATGGAGAGCTAGTTACTGAAGAAGATATTGCAGAAGAAGGTCAGATTTGTGGGGCTGTTTCATGGGGTAATAACGACTATGTAGATATAAAACTAAAATATGTTAGTGACGGTCAAATTGAAGGCACTGAAGCAATAATGATGTCTCTTAAATCTAAAGATTCATTAGGAAACTCTTTACCAGTTCTTTCTGGAACAGGTACTATTTCTGATTCATAAGTCTCTTTTTAAAAGGTGGATAAATAAAATGGAAACAATTTCTATTTTATTAGTATAATCTTTAAAACAAAGACTTAATGGCTAGACATACATTCGAACAACCTCAGAACGAACCACAACAATGGTATTGGTATAAAAATGGTTTATCACCTGAGGAAGTACAAAAGATAATTAATATGGCAAGTGAATTGCCAGTTGAAAGAGCTACTACTATCGGTAGTGATGGTATTGCTAGAGAAGTAAATGACCCAAACGGTGTTAGATCTTCAATGGTTAAGTGGATTCCACAAAATGAAAATTGGGATTGGCTTTACGAAAGAATGGTTCAGTGGGCTGAAGAGGCCAATAAAGAACTATGGCAATTCGATTTAATTTCAGCTCCAGAAAATATTCAATATACAGAATACTATGCCCATGAAAATGGACACTATGACTGGCACCAAGATATTGGACCTGGAGATCAACCTTCTAGAAGAAAGGTTTCTATTACTGTACAATTATCAGATTCAGAAGAATATGAAGGTGGTGAATTACAAATTACTACAGGCGGTGATACATCAAATGATTGGGGCGCTCAAACCTGTCCTAGAGGAAGAGGTGTTGTAGTTTTATTTCCAAGTTATATGATGCATAGAGTAAGCCCTGTTAAAAAGGGTACTAGAAGATCTTTAGTTCTTTGGGTCGGTGGAGCAAGTTACAAATAATATGCAGAATATTTTATTTTGGGTAGGTTACCACGCTAGACCATGGGATGGTAATACAACAACAGGATTAGGAGGTACCGAACATGCAGTATTAAATATTGCTGAAGGATTAACTAGGTATGGTTTAAATGTAACTATTGCCGGCCATGTTAAGAATTCTAATGTAAACGGAGTTGAATATATTGACATAGACAATTTTACTTCAAAATATTCAAAATTGCCTAATTACTTTAATGTGACTGTAGGTGTAAATTATCTAAACTTTCTTAAATATACTAAAGACGCAAATCAAATAAATGCAGACCGATATTTTTGGATGCATAATACTGATTATTATAGTTGGTATAAGGGTGAAGAAATGCCAAACCATTTAAAACTTCTTCGCGAAGAAGTTGACGTAGTACTATCTCCATCGATGTGGTCAACTAGGCATATTCACCGTGAATATTTTAGTCAAGTAAAAACCCCGCCACACCAAATCTATGTACCAATGCCAAATGGTATTAAGCCAGATTCATTTAATATGAATGTACCTAAAGATCCTAATAAATTTATTTGGTCATCTGCTGTAGATAGAGGTTTATCACAATTATTAGATCATTGGAAAGATATTAAAGAAGTAAAACCTAACGCTACATTAGATGTTTATTATCCTAAATATGCAGATCCACACCAAGAAGGTTGGTATAATATAGATGGTATTTTAGATAAATTAGAAGAGAATAAAGATTTAGGAGTTACTGATATGGGTTCTGTTTCTCAACTTGAACTACATACCGCTATGCAAAAGGCTACATATTGGATGTATCTTACTCATTATGAAGAAACGTTTTGTATTACTGCTATAGAGATGATGGCAGCAGGTGTATTACCTATATGTACTAATGTAGCAGCATTAAAAGAAGTGGTTGATTCAGGTATAATACTAGATAAAGCCCCTTATGAAACTTTATTTAAAGATGCTATAAAATTATTAAAACAATTAGATACAGGTTTAAAGGATAAAGCTATTGAGTCTGGTAAAAAGACAACTAAACTTAGAACTTGGAATGCTGTAGCAAGTAAATGGTACGAGTTAATAACAACATATAAAAAACCAGCATAAACATATATTAATTAAATTATGAAAATAGATAACATTTTTGTTATTAGTTTAAATGCAACAAATGAGGAAACTCAAAAGAATATTGCAGATAGACTAAACGCATGTCAGTTTGACGGACAAACCGGGTATGAAATTATACAGGGATTTGATGGAACAACTGGTAATAAACCAGATGGATACGAAGCCTATAGTAAATGGAATATGGGAGATGATACTTGGAATGAATGGTGGAAGAGGCCAGTCTTACCAGGTGAAATAGGTTGTGCAGTTTCACATAGAATAATCTGGGAAAAGATTGTAATGGAAGGACACAGCAATGTACTTATCCTTGAAGATGACTTCTTATGTAACCATAGTGTTGGTGAATTAAAAATACCTGAGAATACCCCATGGGAAATAGCTTTACTTGGTAGATATATTATTGAAGATGACGTAGAAGAAGTTCAAATTGGGCCACAGTGGGTAAGACCTAGACATTGGTATAATGCACATGCTTATGTAATTAAAGAACCAATTGTTGCTAGTAAGCTTTTATCAGGAGGTTTAAAAGAGAGTGTAATTCCAGTGGATGAATATTTAAGTGCATTAGGTTATCCGCATAGAAGAGAAGATATTAGAAATATGTTCCCACCTTTAATGCAGATTATTGCAACGGCTGATCCAAAGCATATTTCACAAAATAGACCTGGAACTCCAGAACATTCTTCAATTGAAGGTATTAGAAATCCCGGCTCACGCCATGATGAAGTTCCAAGTATTAATATTGTAGATACTCCTAAAGTAGAAACTCCTACACCCGAACCATCCGAACCTAAAATTGAAGAACCATATTTTGAAATATTGGATGATTCTGATTGGGATGCTTGGAAAGAGAAGTATGTAAATATGTCACTAGCAAAAGGTGAGTATGACCTAATGGTTTCAGATAGAGGTGATAACGTATATGAATTCCCACTATTTACACCTAAATTTTGTGCTGAAGCTATTGCACTTGCAGAAGCTAAAGATGAATGGACTATTGATAGACATGAGTATTACCCAACAAATGATGTTCTATTACAAGAAATAGGATTAGATGATATTTACAATAGAGTATTAGATGAAGTAGTAAGACCTCTTGCAATACACCTATGGAATTTAGAAGGTGAAGCTTGGGATAAATTCTCTAATGAAAACTTTATGGCTAGGTATACAACGAATAGACAATCACATCTATCACTACACCATGATAGAAGCCACCTAACGATGGTTATTAAATTAAATGATGAATTTAGTGGTGGTGGAACTTGGTTCCCTAAGTATCAAAAACTGTCTAACCCGAAAGAGATTGGAACTGCAGTTTTACACCCTGGGATGATTACACATAGACATGGAGCTAGACCAATTACTTTGGGTAGTAGATATATTACTGTATCATTTATTAGATCACATAAAGAACCTTAATATTAAAAATTAAATGAAAAAAGAAATTATATTTAACGAGATCGTAGGCGATGATGGGCACTTAGTATCACCCGTTTTAAAAAATGGTGCTAAGAATTACTTGATTGATATTGACGGTACAATTACTGACGATGTGCCAAATGAAGAACCAGAAAGAATGTCTGTAGTAGAGCCATATCAAGGCTCGGTAGAAACACTTAATAGATGGTATGACGAAGGACACGTGGTTACTTTCTTTACTTCAAGAACTGAAGAAGTAAGAGATATTACAGAAACTTGGTTAAACAAACATGGATTCAAATACCATGGTCTACTAATGGGTAAACCAAGGGGTGGTAATTATCACTGGGTTGATAATCATATTGTCAAAGGTACAAGATACGAAGGCAAGTGGGCAGATTTAGTTAAAGAAGAAAGAACGATAGAAGTATTTCCTTCATAGATATATAATCTATGATTATTAAAGATTTCCAAACATTTCTTAATGAGAGAGATGGAGGGCTACATAAAGTAATTATGTGTGTCTCTTCAGAACTTTCTGACTTCAAGTATGTAACTGGTGATGCACATCAAGCATATACCAGACAATACATGGAGTTATTCACAAAAGGACACGACCCTAAGAAAGCCGAGTTACCTGTGATTAACTTCTGTAATATACATACGAAAAGGTTATTGGATGCAGGTACTCCTAAGGAGTTAATCTATAATCCAGAAGAAAAGAAGATGGAAATTGCATCTAAAGTAAAATGGCATAAGACTCATAAGGATTCTAAGCATGTGCCTAAAACTGTTTTAGATGCAGATGAGATCGATCAGCTTAAATTCCCTATCATAGCAAAACCCGAGAACAGATACTCTGGTCAAGGTATTCAAAAGTTTAATACTTTAGATGATGCTAAGAAAGCAGATCTTTCTAAATTTGAAGTCTTCAGCGAGAAGATAGACATCGATGAAGAACACAGAATTATGATGTGGAGAGGCGAGCCTCAAATGTGGGTACAAAGAGTACCTGCTGATGACAAGACCAAGAATATGGATAAGTCAACAGATGAGAAGCTTAAGTTTAACTACGTCCTAAAGAAAATGGAAGACATGCCAGAAGAGTGGCAACCAGTCTTTGATGAGTTTGCAGAGGCTCATAAAGATTTAGACATTTATTCAGTTGACCTGATGGTAGATACTGATGGTAAACCTTGGGTAGTAGAGATGTCTTCGGAGTTTGCACCACTATATGGCGTGATGGCATTCTTCTATAAAAAAGTCTATCAAGATTATTATGGTAAAAAATTAAATCCACAAGACGAAGCACAGGTAGATATGTACCGAGAAAAAGATATTGAAGGTACAATAAGTACTGACAGAAAAAGATTTAGTAAAGAATAATGGGAAAACCGAATTACAGTTGTATGCACATCAATATATGGGTTCACCACATGCACGTAGATCCACTTTTTGATTTCCTTAATGGAAGAATTAAAGATGCGCCTGCATGGTTTCTGAGCGAGTCTAAATGTCCAAAATCTATTACAGGCGGATATGTTGAAGTGACCCTATCATTTGAAGGGTATTCATTATTATCTTCTAGTAAAGATTGGGAAGCTTCGGCAGGTTGGATGACTTAAAACAACAATTATGAAAAAAGATGAAAGAAAAGACTACTTATTAAATCACAAAGGTAAAAAGTTTAAAGCCAATACATTTATAGGTTTAGTCTGGAAGTTTATTAGAAACAAATAAAACTTCGAACGTATAAAGAACATCTAGTTAACGCTAGGTGTTTTTTAGTATTTAAAGGAAATTAAAGATATGTACACATTAGACGAATTAAAGCAGATGATTTTCATCGACATTGAAACCGCAACTCAGAAAGAGTCGTTTCAAGAAGTAATTGACGAGAAC
>Ga0181379_1000195_pt1 | contig 30645 bp, 35 predicted proteins | sample 2SPOviralmetaG_FD_130115 | JGI IMG/M metagenome (GOLD analysis project Ga0181379, IMG submission 130115) | Marine viral communities from the oligotrophic San Pedro Time Series (SPOT) site, San Pedro Channel, CA, USA - 2 SPOT_SRF_2009-07-10 | ecosystem: Environmental > Aquatic > Marine > Strait... | reverse complement strand
TTAAATTCAGTCCAAGATGGAAGATTTGTTGCATATAATGATTCTACAGGCAAATTTAATCTAAAAACTGCAGATGATCTTCTTTTAGAATCTATTCAAGATGATAGTCTTCCTGACGGATTTATAACAAATATAGAAAATCAACTCACTTTTGATGGAATTATCCCTGATATTGATGGGGGGACTTTCTAATGGCATCACGTATTCAAGATTTTAATGACACTAAATTTAAAGCAGTAAATAATAACTCAACAATACAATACAACTCTACAGATAATAATTTTAAAAATGATTCAGTAGATCAATTTTTAGAAGTTATAGAATTACCAGAAGATTTTGTAGAGTTTATCGCCAATAATATAGACCTAAATAATTTTACTAATAATAGTATTGATGGTGGCTTGTTTTAGCACTTTGATATAAAAGTTTTTTCTGTTAAAGTAAGAGATGGCAGTTCCGATTCGGTTTAAAAGAGGTAATTATGCGAATTTACCTGCACTTCAACCAGGAGAGCCAGCATTTACTCTCGATACAAATGAACTTTATATTGGTTTAAATTCCACTACAAGTGGTAATAAGTTTTTTGGATCTCATAGATATTGGATAAGAGAATCAGGGACAACAGGTAGTGGAATTAACCTGGTTGAAGGTTCTGATAATGGTTCTGCATTTTTAACTCTACAGGCACCTGGATCTTTATCAGGAATTACAACATATACTCTTCCTGGAACAGATGGTTCTTATGGAAATATTCTCATCACTGATGGTGAGGGTAATTTATCTTTCAGTGGAATAAATGCTGCTAATGGTAGTCTCAATGTAACTGGTATTGTTACATTTAATAATAATGTTGTATTTACAAGTAATGCTAGGTTTAATGATAATCAAGAACTTAATTTTGGAACAAGTGAAGAATTAAGTATCTATAGTAATGGAACAAACAGTTATATTGATATAAGTTCTGGTAGATTGTATATTAGAAATAATACGATCACAGATCACGGTGGCGATATTTATATCCAGGCAAAATCTGGAGAAAATTCAATAGCAGCTCTAGATGATTCTAGTGTAGTTTTATATTTTGATGGAAGTAATAGACTTAATACAAGTTCTAGTGGTATTTCTGTTGTTGGAACAACTGATACTGACAATTTAAATGTATCCGGTGTATCAACTTTTGCTGGTGATGTTAGTTTAACTACAAATTTAGATGTTGATGGGCACACTGAATTAGATAATGTAAATGTTTCTGGCGCAATTACTGCCACCACATTTACGGGAGATTTGACTGGCAATGCTGGCACTGCAACAGCATTATTAAATTCTAGAACATTTGAATTGACTGGGGATGTTGTTGCATCTGCAATCAGTTTTGATGGGACAGGTAATGTATCTTTAGCAGCGACTATTCAACCCAATAGTGTTGGATTGGGAACTGATACTACTGGTGACTATGTACAGTCTATTACTGGGACTACAAATGAAATTGAGGTTACTAGTGGAACAGGAGAAGGTTCTATACCGCAAATTGGATTACCTGACGATGTAACTATTGGGCAAGATTTAAACGTAACTAGAAACGTAGTTGTAGATGGACATACTGATTTAAATACAGTATATGTTTATGGGGTTTCAACTTTTACTGATGTTGTCACTTTAACTACAGATTTAAATGTAAGTCAAAATCTGGATGTAGATGGTCATACCGAACTAGAAAACTTAAATGTATCTGGTTTAGCTACTGCAACACAATTTCATACTGGAGCAGAAGGATCTGCTATTCGAATTACTAGTGATACAATTTCAGGTCCGGCAACATTAAATATTGATCCATCTGGAGTTGGAGATAATACTGGAACAGTTGTTATTAAAGGTGATCTTCAAGTTGATGGTACACAGACTATTGTTAATTCAACAACAGTTACTGTTGATGATAAAAATCTTGAACTTGGTACAGGTGCTGCTAATGATGCAGCTGCAGATGGTGGTGGCATTACTGTTGTTTCTGGAGAAGGTAATAAGACATTCCAATTTGAATCAACAGGTGACAATCTGGGTTCTTCTGAGAACTTAAACGTTGCTTCTGGTAAAGAATATAAAATTAATAATACCAGTGTTTTAAATTCAACTACGATTGGTTCAGGTGTAGTTAATTCATCACTAACAAATCTTGGTACTCTTACAGAATTAGATGTTAATGGACATACTGAATTAGATAATCTTAGAGTATCTGGAATTTCAACTTTCCAAAACGATGTAGAGTTTAGTAATATTCGTGCTAGTGGTGGAGTTGCAATCACAGGAGTTTCAACTTTCACAGACGTTAATGTAAGTGGCAGTTTAGATGTTGATGGGCATACTGAATTAGATGACGTAAGAATTTCTGGGATAGTAACTTTCCAAGATGATGTTTTCTTCGGTAATGATGATAGGATTAATCTAGGTACATTAAATGATCTTCAAATTTATAATGATGGATTAAATTCTTACATTGTTGATGTAGGCGTTGGAAGTATGTTCCTTAGAGGATCTACAAGTATAGAACTTGAGAATTCTGCAGGAACTGAGAGATATGCAAGATTTAATGTAGATGGTGCATCAGAACTTTATTATGATAATTCTAAGAAGATTGAAACTACTAATGATGGAATTCTAGTCAGTGGAGTAACTTCAACAACAACTGCAAAGATTGGTGCTGCTACAACATTCACTGAAGATTTAGTTGTTCAAGGTGATGCAAGAGTCACTGGCATACTAACAGTTGGAACCAGTTCAATTATATTTGATGGTCCAAATGATAATATTACAGTCGGTGGAATATCAACAGTAAGTAATACTGGTTTTAATATTGGCATATCAACAGTTCATGCAACTGGTATTGATGTTGGCAGTAGTTCAATTCATAATGGTGGTTTTGATATTGGATCTAGTTCTTTACATAGCGCAGGATTATCAGCAGATAATCTCAATATTACTGGAATTATAACAGCAACATCACTGGATATAAGTGGTTCTGTTGATATTGACTTAACTCCTCTTGGTAATACTTATTATGTTGCTGAAAGTGGAAATAATTCCAATGATGGCGATAATATTAATAAACCATTCCTTACTATTGAGCAGGCATTAAGTGTTGCAACTAATGGAGATATTATTAATGTTAGTGCAGGTGTATTTGAAGAAACTTGCCCATTAACTATCCCAAGAGGTGTTACTCTTAAGGGTTCTGGTTTAAGATCAACTACAATTAAACCAACAGATGCAACAAAAACAAACAACATTTTATTATTAAACGATATATCGACAATTGAAGACTTTACAATTAAAGATTCATTTTATAATTCAACGACAGATACTGGATATGCATTTTCTTATGCAACTGGTATTGCAATCACAACTAGGTCTCCATATGTTCAGAGAGTTACTGTTTTAAATAAAGGATCTGTAACTTCAACAACAGATCCTTATGGATATGATACTGCAGATAATCCACCAACCACATATGTTGCTGGTCGTGGTGCATTAGTTGACGGATCTAAAGTCTCTTCAAATTCATTAGAAGCAGGAATGCTCTTCAATGAAGTAACATTCTTTACGCCAAATAATGCCGGTATAACACTCACCAATGGTGCAAGGGCAGAATACTTAAATTGCTTCCATTACTTTGCATCACAAGCAATTGTTGGAACTTCTGGAACGGTTGGTATTGCAGGGACTGCCAACGTAAGATTGAAATTTAATAATCCAAGTGTAACACCATCAATCAATGATGTTGTAAAACTACGCAATAATGGAGGAACAGTTGTTGCTGTCGGAACAATTACATCTTATACGAGTCCATATGCAGAAATTAATGGTAAAGGTCATGGAACATTTACTGTAGGAGTTGGAGCAACTCAAGATGTTAAGTTCTATCAATCTGATGGAGTAACTCAAACAGGTATTGCAAGTGCAATTAATCTTGCAGATTATACTAAATTCGGCGCAGAAATGCGTTCAGTTGGTTGTGCTGTTGAATATGGATCTCAAGGTGTTGTTGCTGATGGAATTGGAGTAAAATTAAGACTCTTTGCAACTAACTTTAATCACGTTGGTTCTGGAAAAGATTTTTCAAACGATGACACATTAACAATTCAAGCAAATGAGGTTGTTGAGTCTAATGATGGTCAAGTTTCTTTTGTAAGTATTGATCAATCTGGAGACTTTAGAGTTGGTGACGCATTTATTGTCAGTCAGGAAACTGGAAGTGTTTCATTTGCTGCAACAACATATAACTTAGAAACAACTGGCAATCTAACCGTTACTGATGGTGGATCTAATCAATCTGTATTATCTCCAACAAGTTTAACTGTAGGAAACTTACAATTAGCAGCAAATACATTTTCTTCTACTGCAGGTGACATTACAATCGATCCAGGTGGTTCATCAGAAACAAATGTCACTGGAAATTTAAATGTTACTGGTATTGTAACATCATCAGAATTAAATACTGGTCCAAATGGTATTGGTATTGGCGTAAGCACAATTACTGGTCCTGCTGAAATTATTATTGATCCAGCTGGAGTTGGAGATAATACTGGAACAGTTGTTATTAAAGGTGATCTTCAAGTTGATGGAACTCAAACCACAATCAATTCTACATCCATTACACTTGATGATAAAAATATTGTTCTCGCTTCTGGAGCGATTAATGATGCAGCTGCAGATGGTGGTGGTATTACACTCGAATCTGGTGATGGAAATAAAACCATCAATTGGGCAGATTCTACAGACTCTTGGACATTCTCAGAAAATATAGATATTGCAGCAACCAAATCATATAAAATTAATGGAACTGATGTTTTAACTGGTACAACATTGGGATCTGGAGTTACACAATCATCATTAACTTCAGTTGGAACTCTTGAATCATTGATAGTTTCAGGTTCTATAAATAGCACTACGGACGTACAAATTAATGGAACCAGTGTCCTTCAAAGTGCTAGTGATGAGGCAATCGCACTTGCAATCGCTCTAGGGTAAGAAATGGCAAACGCATTCAAAAGTTATACAAAATCATCTGTAAGTACATCTACAGTAGATGTTTATACTGTTGCCGGTGGAACCACAGCAACAGTTATTGGTATTGTTTTGACGAATAGATTAGGTACTGGAATAACATATGCAGATGTATTGGTAGATAAAGCAGATGTTTCGGAAGATGATGTATATCTTGTTAGGAACGTAAAATTATATGATGGGGGAGCATATACTCTTTCAGACACGGGAAAAATTATTTTAGAAACTGGAGATAAAATAAGAGCAGTTTCAAATACATTGAATTCTGTTGATATTATGGTCAGCGTATTAGAGCAAACCTGAGGTAATAAGTAATGGGATATAACGGTAAAGAGCCAATAAGATTAGAAGTTGATGTATATGATTCTAATGGAAATGTTGGTGCTGCTAATTCTATATTAACTGCTACTGGATCTGAAGGTAAAGTATCTTGGTCTCCTTCAATACAAGGTGCTCAAGGATTGCAGGGACTTCAAGGTCTTCAGGGCACTCAAGGAACTCAAGGAACTCAAGGTTCTCAAGGACTTCAAGGGGAATCTGTTCAGGGTGTTCAGGGAACACAAGGTCTTCAGGGACTTCAGGGTCCTCAAGGTTCACAAGGTCTTCAAGGTGAATCTGTTCAAGGAACTCAAGGAACTCAAGGTTCTCAAGGTCTTCAGGGACTTCAGGGTACTCAAGGTTCTCAAGGTCTTCAGGGACTTCAGGGTACTCAAGGTTCTCAAGGTCTTCAGGGTACTCAAGGAACTCAAGGTTCTCAAGGTTCTCAAGGTCTTCAGGGACTTCAGGGTACTCAAGGTTCTCAAGGTCTTCAGGGTACTCAAGGAACTCAAGGAACTCAAGGTTCTCAAGGTCTTCAGGGGGAATCTGTTCAGGGTGTTCAAGGAACTCAAGGATCACAAGGTCTTCAGGGATCTCAAGGTACTGAAGGAAATTTTGGTGGAGCAACTTTTGCATTTACATTTACAAATTCAACAACAGGAGATCCTGGTTCAGGTAATCTAGGATTTAATAACGCAACTTTATCATTAGCAACCATACTTAATATTGATGATGAAGATACTGATGCCACAGATATTCAAACATATTTAAGAACAATTGATGATTCATCATCAACAATCAAAGGACATTTTAGAGTATCAAATCGTTTAGATGCTTCAGATTTTGCTCTGTTTACTATCACCTCTTTAACAGAACAAACTGGTTATTTTGAAGTTTCTTGTTCATATGTTTCTGGTAGTGCAACATCATTTACCAATAGTGAAGATTTAATTATCACTTTTGCAAGAACTGGTGATAAGGGAGATTCTGGTCCACAAGGTACTCAAGGTTCACAAGGTCTTCAAGGATTACAAGGTACTCAAGGTCTTCAAGGATTACAAGGTACTCAAGGTCTTCAGGGTATTCAAGGAACCCCATCATCTCAAGGTACTCAAGGTACTCAAGGTCCACAAGGTACTCAAGGTCTACAAGGCACTCAGGGAGTACAAGGTGCTCAAGGATCCCAAGGATTACAGGGAACTCAAGGTCAACAGGGAACACAAGGTTCTCAAGGTTTACAGGGTTTACAAGGAACTCAGGGTCAACAGGGAACTCAGGGTCAACAGGGAGTACAAGGACAACAGGGTATTCAAGGTCTTCTGGGAGTTCAAGGTCAATCTGGTGACTTATTCATTGCAAGAACCTATACAGTTACAGTTGCATTCGATGGTGTAGGAAACAAATATTATCTTGATAATGTAAAGCAAGATACTCTTTATTTGATCAGAGGTCAAAAGTATGTTTTTGATCTCCAAGGATCTGTATCTGGCCATCCTTGGCATTTCCAAACTACAGATAATTCTGGATCATATGATTTTTTAAATGTATACACTACTGGTGTCACTGGAGATGGAAACGATAGTGGAACAGTAGTTTTTATTGTACCAGCAGACGCACCTGATACTTTATATTATAGATGCGAATATCACCAAGGAATGGGTGGTGAAGTTACAATTAAAACCCTTAACGCAGACTCTCTTCAAGGTACTCAAGGAGCACAAGGTCTTCAGGGTATTCAAGGAACTCCATCATCTCAAGGTACTCAAGGATTACAAGGAGCACAAGGTCTTCAGGGTATTCAAGGAACTCCATCATCTCAGGGTACTCAAGGTTCACAAGGTCTTCAAGGTGAATCTGTTCAAGGTGTTCAGGGTTCTGGAACTCAGGGTGTCCAAGGTACTCAAGGTTCTCAAGGTCTTCAAGGAGAAAGTGTTCAGGGTGTTCAAGGAGCACAAGGTCTTCAGGGACTTCAGGGTGCTCAAGGTTCACAAGGTCTTCAAGGTGAATCTGTTCAAGGTGTTCAAGGTATTCAAGGAACTCCATCATCTCAAGGTACTCAAGGTGCTTTAGGTGTTCAAGGAGAACAAGGCCAAACAGGTGCTGATTCAACAGTTGCCGGTCCTCAAGGTACGTTAGGTGTTCAAGGTGCTTTAGGTGTTCAAGGAGAACAAGGCCAAACAGGTGCTGATTCAACAGTTGTTGGACCTCAAGGTGCTCAAGGTCTTCAAGGTGAATCTGTTCAAGGACAACAAGGTCAAACAGGTTCTCAAGGTAGTAATACTATAGCTATTTCTACTGAGGGTGCGTCTTTAGGAAATGCAACATCTCTTGTATTAAAAGGTGCTGGTGTATCTACTGCTACTTTTAACTCTGGAACAGGAGCAGCAGAAATATTCTTTGAAGGTGGTGGTGGGGGATCAGCTCTTACAGTTAAAAATACTCTTGGTAATGGTGGGAGTGATGCAAATACTCCTGTAGAAGATGTAAACACAATTATATTTGATAATAATAGTGGATTTAATATTACTGACAATGGTAGTGGTGAAGTTTTTGTTGACCTTGGATCTACTTTCAACCCTTGGTTTATTGATGGTGAAGATTCATTAAAAGCAGATGGTGAAGAACCACTTAAAATTATTGCAGGACCAGGTATTGCAGTTACTACCAGTCCAAGTATTATTTCTGGTATTACTACCACAAAAGCAATAACATTCTCAGCAACTATTGCTCAGGGTACTCAAGGTGCTCAAGGTATAGTTGGCACAGGTATTCAAGGACCTGCTGGATCTGCTCAGGGTGTCCAAGGTTCTGGTGGTTCTCAAGGTATATTTGGTACAGGTATTCAAGGACCTGCTGGTTCTTCCCAAGGTGTCCAAGGTTCTGGTGGTTCTCAAGGTATAATTGGTGCAGGTGCTCAAGGACCTGCTGGATCTGCTCAGGGTGTTCAAGGTTCTGGTGGTTCTCAAGGTATAATTGGTGCAGGTGCTCAAGGACCTGCTGGATCTGCTCAAGGAACTCAAGGAACACAAGCAACTCAAGGTTCTCAAGGACTTCAGGGGGAATCTGTTCAAGGACCAGCAGGTTCTTCCCAAGGTACGCAAGGATCACAAGGATCTGGATCTCAAGGTGTTCAAGGTACTTCTATTCAAGGACCTGCTGGTTCTTCCCAAGGTACGCAAGGATCACAAGGATCACAAGGTTTAGGTTCTCAAGGTGTTCAAGGACAAAGAGGACAAATAGGTGCCGATTCAACAGTTGTCGGTCCTCAAGGTTCTCAAGGTATAGTTGGTACAGGTATTCAAGGACCAGCTGGTTCCTCACAAGGTACTCAAGGATCACAAGGATCACAAGGTTTAGGTTCTCAAGGTGTTCAAGGACAAAGAGGACAAATAGGTGCTGATTCAACAGTTGTTGGACCTCAAGGTTCTCAAGGTGCTCAAGGTACTTCTATTCAAGGACCTGCTGGATCTGCTCAAGGAACACAAGGAACACAAGGATCACAAGGTTTAGGTTCTCAAGGTGTTCAAGGACAAAGAGGACAAATAGGTGCTGATTCAACAGTTGTTGGACCCCAAGGTACGTTAGGTGCTCAAGGTACATTAGGTCTACAAGGACCAGCTGGTTCCGCACAAGGTACGCAAGGAACACAAGGATCTGGAACTCAAGGTGCGTTAGGTACTCAAGGGCAACAAGGTCAAATAGGTGCCGATTCAACAGTTGTCGGTCCTCAAGGTTCTCAAGGTGCTCAAGGTACTTCTATTCAAGGACCTGCTGGATCTGCTCAAGGAACACAAGGAACACAAGGATCTGGAACTCAAGGTGCGTTAGGTACTCAAGGGCAACAAGGACAAACAGGTGCTGATTCAACAGTTGTTGGTCCTCAAGGTACGTTGGGTGTTCAAGGTGTTCAAGGACAACAAGGACAAACAGGTGCCGATTCAACAGTTGTTGGACCTCAAGGTACGTTAGGTGTTCAAGGTGTTCAAGGTACTTCTATTCAAGGACCAGCAGGTTCCGCACAAGGTACTCAAGGTTCTGGAACTCAAGGTTCTCAAGGTGGAGTCGGATCTATTGGTATACAATTTGAATATGACAATTCAAGTACCAATGTTTATAATGGTATTGCTTCAGGAAAACTAGAAGTTAGTAATACTACTGTTCCTTCTAGCAGTAGTAGTAGTATAACCATTGGAATTTCAATCACAGATATTGATGGGACTACTTATTCACATAAAACTATTTACAATACAGATTTAGCTATTACATCTTCTCTAGGCACTGACTACTTCTTTATTTCAAACAGCTCTAACATCATCAGTGCTGGTGGAAACGGAAAACGATACACTTGTGCTTATACAGGAGGTTATCATAAAGATAATGGTCATAGTACTTGGCAATGGGCGAACAGTGATGAACTTGGATGGAATGTCGGAAGAGCAACTCAAGGTGTTCAAGGTACTCAAGGTTCTCAAGGTTTAGGTGTTCAAGGTGTTCAAGGTGCTTCTGTTCAAGGACCAGCAGGTTCCGCACAAGGAACTCAAGGTGCTTTAGGTTCTCAAGGTACGTTAGGTGTTCAAGGACAAATAGGTGCTGATTCAACAGTTGTTGGACCTCAAGGTGCTTTAGGTGTTCAAGGTGCTTTAGGTGTTCAAGGACAACAGGGTCAAATAGGTGCTGATTCAACAGTTGTCGGTCCTCAAGGTTCTCAAGGTCTTCAAGGAGAAAGTGTTCAGGGTGTTCAAGGAACAGGATCTGCTGGAATAGATGGTGCTCAAGGTTCTATAGGTATTGTAGGACCTCAAGGAGTTCAAGGACCAGAAGGATCTGGAACTCAAGGACAAGCTGGAGAATCTCAAGGTACTCAAGGTACATCAGGTGCTGCTGGTGGTGTAACAAATGCACTTGCAATTGCTTTAGCAGCAGCATTGTGATTAAATAAATAAAAATACTATAAAAAGATTCGTGGTCTTATAAATGGCAAAGAAACTTGTATATAACTATACCTTTGACGCTTCAGAGAAAACAGTTGATATTGAAGGAAATTTTACTCTTAGACAGTTAATTCTGATCACTAATGTTACTGATGGAGCAATTATATACAATTTTGCCGATGCCAGTTCTGGTGGATCAGTTGCATATAATGAATTCTTAAATAAAACAACAATTACTTTAGAATATGACACTACCACAATGAGTGATAGTGATGAATTGCAAATTTTACTTGATGATGCTGGAGATACTAAAATTGATGCTGGAGAATCTTTATTAGATCCAGTAAATAAATTTAGAGTTTCTAATCCAGAAAACTTAATTGATACTGACTTTGAATATGGACTACAATCTTCTAAGTGGGAAACTCTAGAACTTGTAAATAATATTCCTTCTGTTTATGCAAGAGATTCTGCTACTTCTATTGGTGGAATTAATGTAATACAAACTATTTTAAATTCTGACAGTATAACTGTCAGCACTTCTATTGCCCATAATTTATCTGTTGGAGATCCAATTGAAGTTAGGGGAACTGGATCTAAAACTGCAGATGGAAAATATTTAATCACAGCAGTTCCATCTACCACAGAATTTAAATATAGAGCAGGTGGATCTCAAAATGCAGCACAAAACATAAAAACAGCATATACAACTATTATTCCTGGTGCATTCTTTTCTTCATCAGATATTAAATTTAATCGCAATAAAGGAATTGAAACTGATGGGGCAGCTCAATCTGTTTTATCAGTTGAAACAGAATCTAAACATGGTCTATCCACATCAACTAGCCTTTATATTACCAACAGTGTAGGAAAACAGGAATTTGTATTAACCAATACATCATCTGCAGCTGCAGATGGAACTACAACAATTGATCCAACAACTGATACCTTATACATCCCATCACATAATTTATATACAGGTCAACAAGTATACATTTCACCTGGAAGTGGTGGAACTCTTCCCACTTTAGAAACAGGAATAGTTGAACCATCAGGTACAAGTTCAATAAATTCAGTTTACAATAGTGTAAATGGAACACTAAATGATATTATCACCAATTTAGCGTCCACATATCAAAATGGACTCTTCTATATGAAGAGTAGTATTTCAGGTGGTGATCCTAATAGAGCTTTTTATAATAATTTTCAGAATTTGTACACAATGCAAATTCCCGGTTACGCAGATGCTGGTGGACACGTACAATCACTGTCATATGGCGACTACAGCAACAGTCAGAGTCGCACCAACACCAGCAGCAGCAGCTACAGTTGGAACATGTATGGTGAAGGTAATAGTACATTATATACAGGGCAACCTGTTAATATAGGACAGTATTATCTTAGTGGATCCACTAACGCATCTGGAACAATTCACTTACAATCAACACCATACGTTGATAATTCTTTTGTCCCATATCTTTTGACGGTGAGAGAAATTAAACGGCCTTCCGGAGATACTTATATTCGTGAGTATAATTATTCATACCAATCCAAATATGTCAATTATAATTATGGTAACACTGCCATCCCTTTCACCAGTTCGTGGATCAATGATACTAATGGTTGGAGATATAAGTATGCTGTAGTGAAATATCCCCCCAAATTCTATAGTGGCAACCGCGCTTGGATGGGATATATGCATATGAACCTCACCATTCAGAATACTGGTTGGACTAACTGGTATAGTAGCAACAGCACTTCATGGAATTTCCGAAATGTTGGTCCCAGTTTAGCATTACACATCAATGACTATAGCTATCATAGTGATCATTGGCGGGTAGAGATTCTTATTCCGTATATGGGAGATCCATTAAACGGAGGAATAAAACCATATACATTTAATAACACCACCAGTACTGGTACTAAGTATACCTATTCTCAGGTTGCACAAGCAATCATGACAGATATTAAATCTACTCTGAGCGATCCTCCCTGGTCAAATCCATCTGGAATCAACACTGTTAGATCGATTATTGATTCTGGCAATAGAATACGTTTAGAAACCGATGAAAATATTGGAAAGGAATATAAATTCTCTAATTCTGGAACTGGTCCAATCAATATAGAAACTAATACTGTCACAGGAGTATTGGATAATTATTATACAATAAACTCAACAACTGACAATACATTTAGTATCAATTCTGACAATACATTTGCCCCCAGAACCTTAACGTTTACCAATTCTGAGGTAATTAGTTTTAACGGTGATTTCTACCTCAAATTTCCAACTGGACATGGAACTCAACAAGGTCAAAAAGTAACTTTCAATTTAGTAAGTGGATCTTCAATAGGAGGACTATCTAATTCAACAGAGTATTATGCAATTGTGGAGGATTCTTTGCATATTAGATTAGGATCTACTATTTCTGATGCTGAAACCGGTACAAATGCTATTAGTGCAGCACCAGCAGGTAGTGGATCTTATAATATTAAAGTATACTCTATTAATGGTACAGTTTCTGGCATTGGATTAGTGAGTGTAGCAAACGATAGTACTGCAATTGTTACAGGATCATCTAGTAAATTTACAACAACATTTAAACCTGGAGATTTATTTACAATAGAAAGTGAAGGATCTACTGTAAATAATTTTATAAGTAGAGACATTTTAACAATTGTCAATGATACAACTGTTACATTATCCAGTCCAGTTGGATTTGCTATAACCAATAAAAATTATTTTGTAGATACTAAGATTAACGTAAGATCTGACGGAGAATTCTTACATAGACCATTTGATGGTGGTGTTGATATTACAGCAGGAAAATCTCCAGATTCTTCTATTGTTAGACAGACTAGAAAATATTTTAGATATCAGTCTGGTAAGGGAATTCAGTGCTCGATGGCAATCAACTTTAATCCATCAAGACAAATAAGATCAGCATCTGGAAGTGGATCTAATATTGTAATGACAACAGAGTATCCTCATGGTCTTGTTGCAGGAAATACGGTTACAATTAAAGGTGCAGAGGAGCATATTCAGTATACACCATCAAGTGCTACTTATGATCCAATCACCGGTTTACTTACAATAACAATAAATTCTCATGGATTCTCAGTTGGAGAAGAAATTTACTTAGCATACGAATCATTTACACTTCAATGTGCAAAGGATAGTTATGCAACTGATCACTTATACCCAAGATCTACTGATCCAGCTGGTAATGAAACAAGATTAACGATTCGATCAAAAACAACTAATACTATCACTGTTGACGTTGGTACTTCCACAAACACATCATCTCATACTGTTACAGCAATTGCTTCAAATGCTGTAACTCATGTAGACATATCTAATGCATATAATGGAACTTATCTAATCACTTCCTCTACCGACTTTACATTTTCATATACTTCTGGAGGTACAGTAGCAGTATCAAATCCCGAAGGGTATGTTGAATACCATATTGCAAGTTATAAGAATGCAGGAATTCGTGCTGGATTATTTGATTATCAAAATGGGTTCTTCTTTGAATACGATGGAAAAGATTTATTTTGTGTAAGGAGATCCTCTGTTCAACAATTGTCTGGCGTTTCAAATGTCGTTAATGATTCAAATATAGTTACTGGAACTAATACTGTTTTTACTAAACAGTTGAAAGTAAAAGATTCTATCGTCATTCGTGGGCAAAGTTATAAAGTTATAAGTATTGAAAGCGATACTGTACTTCATGTCCAACCTTCATATAGAGGAACGACGACAAGTGGTGCAGTTGTAACCAGAACTGTAGATACTAGAGTCAAACAGTCTGATTGGAATATTGATAAGTCGGATGGAACTGGACCATCTGGTTATATATTGGATATTAATAAAATCCAAATGGCATATATGGACTATTCTTGGTATGGTGCTGGAAAAATTCGTTTTGGATTCAAGGATAGTGTCGGTCATGTTAAGTATACTCATCAATTCATTCATAATAATAGATTGAATGAAGCATATATGAGAACTGGTAATGTTCCTGCAAGATATGAAGCATTTAATAATGGAATTCCTACTTTTGTCCCATCACTATTCCACTGGGGAACATCAATTATTATGGATGGTGGATTTGATAATGATGATAGTTACTTATTCACTGCATCAGGAAAATCTCTTACGTTCACTAATGGTGACGCTGATACTGCAACAACTACAGGAGCTTCTACACTTGTTTCAACTGGACGTGGATTCTTCAAACAATATTATGTTCAATTACAATTTGCATCTTCAGATGCATCTAAATTCTCTACAGGTATTCCACTTTACACTTCAGATCAAGAATTAAGTGGAGACGTTGTATCTTTCACACAAACTGGTGGCGGTACTGATTTCTATGTTTATGTTTTTGTAGGTAGTGGATATAGTGCCCCCGCAGTATATCCATCTGTTGCTTCAGGAGAAACCGTTAATATTGGTGCAGAAACTGTTGGTGCAACTGATGTTGATTTGAATTCAAATATTCCACTGATTAGTGTTAGACTTGCTCCCTCCGTCGATAATAATCTGATTGGAGAGTTGGGTGAAAGGGATATTATTAACCGAATGCAATTAAAGTTAAAGGAACTTGGAATATCTGTATCTCATGATGCAAATATTAGTGTGATTTTGAATGGAAATTTAAGTAACATCGCTTATCAGAATATCGGATCACCATCACTTACTCAATATGTCGATCACTCATCTGGAGATACTATAAGTGGAGGAACAGTTATTTACTCTTTCCGTGCTTCTGGTGGTACAGAAGATTCAAATGGAAGACGATTTGTTTCTTCAAACGCATTTGATCTTTCTTCTTTGGTTGATTTAGGCAATTCTATTCTTGGTGGAAACGGTGTATATCCTGATGGACCAGATATACTTACTGTTGCATGTAATGTAATTAACACTTCTGAAATTGACTCTACTTCATCATTCCAGGTTGCGTCTAGACTTTCTTGGTCAGAATCGCAGGCATAAAACCTACCTACATATAGCATAATGATTCATATGTTTTGGTTTTTTGATGAAGAACTTTGTCAATCAAATAGTAGAGGAGGGTGGAACAATTCATCCTCTTCTATTTCCATCTGACTATCTAAAAGGTCCTGGACTTACAAATCCATCAGTATTTGTAGATAAAAATGATAAAATTTTAGTTAATATTAGAAATATTAGCTATACATTATATCATGCCGAAAAGAAAAAATATGAGCACCACTGGGGACCTTTAGTTTATATTCACCCCGAAAATGATTGTCATCTTAGAACAAATAATATTCTTTGTGGATATGATGATGACATGAAAATGAAGACATACTCCCGTGTCGATACTTCTAAATTGGATAAAACTCCCTTATGGGAGTTTGTTGGATTAGAAGATGCAAGAATTGTTCGTTGGGACGACAAACTTTATATTACTGGGGTTAGAAGAGATATTGACAATATTGGAACTGGTAGAATGGAATTGTCAGAACTTCAAATTTCTGACGATGGTATAAAAGAAATATCAAGACATAGAATTCCTGCTCCTGGTGCCAATGATTCTTATTGCGAAAAGAATTGGATGCCAATTAAGGATCTTCCATATCATTATGTAAAGTGGACGAACTCAACAGAAGTTGTAAAATATGATATTGAAAAAGAAACTTGCGAGACTGTATCATTAACAGACTGGAAAGATTTTGGGTGTATTGATCTTCGTGGAGGATCTCAAGTTTTAAAGTGGGGGGATGGATATATTGCATTAACACACGAAACTCATTTAGCAAGGAGTGATGCTGATAGAAAAGATGCCGTTTATCGACATAGATTTGTTATTTGGGATAAAGATTGGAAAATTATTAAAGTTTCTAAACAGTTTTCTTTCTTGGAGGGATCTATTGAATTTGCTGTCGGTATGGACTATTACAAAGATGATGTCCTAATTACTTTTGGATTCCAAGACAATGCTGCATACATGATTAGATTTCCTAAAACTTTTCTTGAAACATTCATGGAGGATTAATAATGCAATTATCATTTAAAAATGTTTTTGAAAAATATAAACCAGAAATAACAGGAATCATTCATGTTGGAGCACATTATGGTACTGAAGTTGATGAGTACATGCAACATGGTGTTCCTAAAGTTGCATTTTTTGAACCACTTCAGAAAAATTTTGAAGTTTTAGAACAAACTGTTCAAAATTATTCCGATAAGGTTTCTATTCATAAAGTTGCTTTAGGTTCTGGTAATAGGTCAGTTACTATGAATATTAGTAGTAATGATTGCCAGAGTAGTTCTATCCTAAATCCAAAAGTTCATCTTATAGCTCATCCTGAAGTGGTATTTGATGGTACAGAGATTGTAAATCTTGCAAAATTAGATGACTATAATTACGATTATAACTTCATGGTAATTGATGTTCAAGGTTATGAACTTGAAGTCTTGAAGGGTGCAACTAAAACATTAGAAACTGTAGAATATCTTTATTGTGAAGTTAATCAAGATGAAGTTTATGAGGGAAATGCACTCATAGGTGACATTGATTCTTTCTTAGAAAATTATTCATTTAAGAGAGTTGAAACTGAGTGGTGGCACACTCAAGTGTGGGGAAATGCTTTTTATGTAAAGGAGAAAAAAATGAGTTTGAGTTTAAAGGACAAATTTAAGAATTTTCCAGTAGTTCATTATGTTTCATTAGATGAATGTGAGAATAGGAGAGAAATTTTACAACATTCTTTTGATAAATGTGGAATAAAAAGAGTTCATCCTATTCTTTCACCAAGATTTTATGAATCAAATGATCTTTTCACTGGAAATTATTTGGCAGAAATGGATGGAGGAACAATCGGGTGTGCAATTTCTCACTTGAAAGCTCTTAAACATTTTTACTATCAAACAAATGATGATTATGGATTTTTCTGTGAAGATGATATTCTTTTAGATATAGCAGAGTATTGGAATTTTACTTGGGAAGATTTTATAAATCATCTTCCAGATGAATGGGATACTGTTCAATTAATGTTTGTCAGGGGAAATATAGAGAATAGTAGAGCAGTTCATTTAAGGAGAAGATATTGGGATGATTGGGGAGCAACTGCTTACATCATGACTCGTGAACATGCTAAAAAAATTATAGATGAGTATACCAGAGGAGTTGTTTTCAACTTACATATTAAGTATACAGATATAACTCCACTAGTCGAGAATATTTTATTTACATTTCCAGGTAGAAATTATACAATTCCAATATTTACAGAAAATACAAAGGAAATCAATTCAACATTTACACCAGAAGATTTTAGTGATACTAGTGAAATTTTTCAAGGACAAAAGTTAGGACACTATTTTTCAAATCAGTATTTAATGAAATGGTGGAGAGACAACGGTCATAAAGTAAACTTGGAGGTGTTATGTCAGTTACATTAATCAACAAAGAATCAATTGAAGGACTAGAAAAACTTCTAATCAAATATGCACAAAATCCAGAAGATCCAGATATTAATTTTTATCTAGGAGTTTGTTATGAAAGTCTAGGTCATACTGCACCAGGACTCTCATACTTTCTTAGATGTGCAGAAAGAACAGACGATGATTTTTTAGCATATGAGGCACTAATTCGTGGTGGATATTGTTATAAAAAACAAGGTGGAAGAGATTGGACTACTAAAACTTTGTTTCAACATGCAATGCTCACTTTACCAGAAAGACCAGAAGCATATTTTCTTTTAAGTAATTTTTATAGGGAAAGAAATCATCATCAAGATGCATATATTTCTGCATCATTGGGATTGAAATTTATTGACAATGCAGATAATGACTTTAAATTTGACATTGGATATGATGGAGAGATTGGTCTTTTATTTGAAAAAGCAGCTTCTGGATGGTATTGGGGAAAAGTTGATGAATCAATAAAAATATTGAATGACATTTATGATTCGGATGATTTAGATTATCGTAAGAAGGCAAAAATTGCTTTGAATCAATTCAATAAATGGGATCGTTCAGATATTGATCTATCTAAATTGAAAAAAAGTGAAATTGATGATCTTGCAAAAGACTTACTTGATGATGAATTATATGAATTATGGAAAAATAAACAGAAGCAATAAATATTAATCAGATAAACTATGGTCTTAGATGTCAATAAAATCAATCAATTCAAGAGGATCTATTCCTAATAACCTTAGGGCAGAGCAAAATTTATCCGAATTGTCTTTTGAAGGACATTCAAGACCAATAAACAGCACTGCATATACTAATAAACTAAATGATCCAAAGACGGGTGAGTTATTTGGAAAGTATTATGGATCAATTCCATTCACCACACCACGAGATTACAGTTTCGACTCAAACGGCGATTTTTTGGCGACTGATCGTTTTGAGTCTATTGACTTTAAAGGTGATTTTATAGTTGCTGGTGTTCCTGGATACAGTACTGTTTCCACAGACACAAGTTCTACTGGATGGAAAACAGGAGTAGTTTTTATTTATACAAAAGACGGAAAGATTAATAGTATATTGGAATCGCCGGACAATGGGTCTTTTGCACTATTTGGTACGTCTGTAGCCTACGATTTAGGATCTAAAAAATTATTTGTTGGGGCTATAAGACATCATGATAATTCATCAGGTTATACTTCTAGTGGAGGTTATAATTCAGGTGGTTCTTCGCTACGCACTGGAGAAGGTGGTATAGTTTACGTTTATGATTGGGACGGATCCCCCAAGGGTCCAGGTGATTGGGGAACTCCTACTACAATTCAAGCATCAGATAGGGTATTAAATCAAGATGATCATTTTGGTTATGCTCTAATTGCTATTAATAATAAATTAATAGTTACGGCTCGAAAAGGTGGACCCAATGGATATGGGAAAGTATATACTTACAATTATGATGGAAGTGGTGAAGTTGGAATTGTTCCATCAGATTCTTATTATAGTACAGCATCCTCTAATATACAATTTGGAAATTCAATCGATGCTGATGGAAATTCAACTGATGGTTATAAGATGATTGTTGGATGTCAAAGATGGGGGAACACCGCTTTTGTTTATGATTTAGATGGAACAAATGAAGTAAAAATAACTCCCCAAAGGGATGGTTATCTAAACCCTCCATATGGAACTACATATAATGATTCCATCTCTAGAGCCGCAAGACAAGTGGCAATTGATGTGTCCGCAGGAAAGGTTTTCATCGCATCTCCAGGTTATAAACCATATGCAGCTTGGGGTGGGTACTGGAGTAATAATAGTACAGACTCGGGAGGGATTTTTGTACTTAATTTAGATGGAACCGGTCAAATAGTAGTAAGTGGAGATTGGACAGGATATACAATTATTAGTAATGCAAAAGTAGGAAATAGATTAGCAGTTGATCGACAAAACCAAAAAATATATACAACTCATAGTAGGGGTGCAATAGATTTATATGTGGATTGTGTACTTGTTATGAACTATGATGGTACTCAAAAGAATACATATATTCCAAATCAAGGGGGGCCCCCTCCATTGAATGGAAATGGATATCCATTCGGTATACCTAGGAAACCTACAGAAGAATCACAATGGATAGTACGCCCCCTGAATTCGCCTACTAACGTTAATCTCTTTAATCCACCACATTACCCGGCGTACAGTGTAAACGACGATGAGAGATTTGCATGGGTATTTTTTGAGGGTGAAACAGATTACAAGAAAACCGTTTTTGATGCCACTTTTAAACAATGGAAAGTTTATGATGGAGTTCTTGTATGTGTTGCTACTGAAGGTCGTAAATCCAGTGGATTAACTACAGGATTATACACAGCAAACCCTAATAATCAAAGTACTATCTATGATCCTGATTACCAAGATGATGTAGAATTTGGTATTCTTATTAAAGGTTTATCTGCTTAAAGGTTTAACTTAACAAAACTGAAGCTTCTAAAGTGTTTTAATTATACCAGAGACACTTTTAATGTCAACTACTGAAAACTCAATTTCCATTGAATCAGAACCCCCATATATGAACTCTAACACGTCTAAAATCATTTTATGGGGGAATCTAAAGGGAAATAGCAATAAACGCTTCTGGAGGGTCTTAGACTACTCTCGTGTGGATTGTTTTATTCAATCTTAAAACTAAGAAACTAAAGAGATTAAAGAAAGATTTTTCTTACCTCTTGACAACATCTCAAAAACCAATTAGAATCTCTTTGCTAAGGTTAATCAAATTATGGCTATTATTACTAAGACTCAATTCCTTTGTGTTAAACCTAAGTCCTCTAAGGCAAAGAATAGATTTGCTAATCTTATGAATGGTCTTCATTCTTGTCGTATTGAAAAAAGAGAGAACGATAGAGTATTTCTTGCTTCAATTAGTGGTAATTACTTTTTTTGGATTAATGAATCATCAGATGATCACTGGGAAGTAATTTGATTGACTAATTAGTAAGAATGAATTTGGAGTGTTTAATGAGAGATCAGAACAGCATTGAGGACAGTGAATCTAAACAAGAGAAATGGAATCGTGGACTCGATATTTTTATTGAGTCTGTAATCAAACCAGATGCATCTTTACGAGATTGTGCTCACAATCAAAGATGTTATAATGAGTTGATGGATATTCGTCAAGATGTTCTGAAATATTTAAAAACCAAACGTTGGACGTAATAGTTACAATTTAATTCAAATTCATTATTTTTTCAAATGACACAAGTAATTCATCCTACCGATAAAAGGTATTTCAAACAGACTTCTAATGCTCCATATGATCGCCACACATATAACATTGTGTTTTCTAATGGTCAGTTAGAACACTATCCTTCATGGGAATTAGTTCAATCTAGATGGTTTGAAGTACCTACACAATTTCTATCTCATGTAGAAGTACTTGATGTAAAACAATCAAAAGGTTTTAGTTAAGACTATCATTCATATGAATATTCATCATAAAGAAGGATTTCCATGGAGATTAGAAAATGGTGACATGATATGTCATTTTGTATGTAAAGAACACTTACAAAAATACTTAGATAGGTATAAATTAAAACCTAAAAAATGTAATATAACAAATAAAGATGGAGAATCCTTTGAGTCCCGTAAAAAACACAAGAGAAACTTGGAATCGTCAACTTCAAAGAAAAATAACAGAAGTTCAAGTTCAGTTTGCAAAAGAAAATCCAGCATGGATTCCACTAGAAACTCTTCTAGCAATTCAAAACGTAAAAAATCAGGAGATCAATAATGTATGAAGAATTAAATGATTTTGAAAAAGCATTGTCTCATTTTGGTACAAGAGTAGAAATCATTACTGCCATGGAGATGGCAAAGAAATTAAGTCCTGAAGATGCATTTCAAATGATTAAAGCAGAAATGAAAGAAATGAAAAAAGTTCGTAAACAATCAAAAGAAGATCCTTCTTTTGGATATGAGTGGACTCCAGTATCTCCAAAAAACAATTAAACTGAAGCTTCTAAAGTGTACCAGTAACGTAAGCACAGTATCTAAACAATTGATCAATTGATCTCATGAGATTGCAATCACTACTACTTTCTGCATTTATTTTTATTCCTAGCATATCTTATGCTCAAGAAGTAAGAATATATGAAGAATCTGTATGTCATCAGACATCAGAACAATATCTTCCTGGTTATTACGATAATTCAGGTAAGTATATTGGTGGTCATGTTAAAAGAAATCGTCAAAAAGTTTCTTGTAACCAACTTAGTAACAGGCAGTATTCTTCTCCCCAACACAATACAGTATCAAAAAGAACTTGCAATCGTCATGGTAGACTATTATCTGGTCTCATTGGTGGTGGAGTTTCTGCATTAGTTTCTAAAAAGGATGCTTATGCATGGTCAATACCACTTGGTGTCGTAGGTGGTGTTGCACTCGATAGAGCATCTTGTGCAAGGTAATTTTCTTTAAATCTTTATTATGAATCAAATCAATTTTATTCTAACTATTCCTTTTTCGGTATTTTTAGCTACTCCTGTTTTTGCTCAACCTGTATATTATCCTCCATCATTTCAACCATCAAATTCTGGTCCTGTAGTTGTTCCTCCAACGGTAATAAATACATCTCCACCTAGAACTTATATGCACAATGAGTCAAAAAAATCTTGCCGTGAAAGTGAGATTGATTTGTTCTTATTTGGCATTCGAAAAACATCAGGAGATTGTACCCAATGATTGATTTAGAGGATTTTTCTCACGAACAAAAAGAAGCACTATCTGAAGATTGTGAGGACTATCTTCTTCATCGTCACATACCCCTCTTCTCACATTCTTATGATAATATTATCATTCAAGCATTAAAAGAGGGATATAGAATTGAATTATTTGATCGTTTCATCAGCAAACCACCTCAAAATGACTGAAAAAGAACTCGAATCTGTTGCAGAAAAGTTTTGGATTCAAATTGAATCTGAAGCAGAGCGACTAGAGGTTACAGTTGATTATTATCTTGCAGAGTTTTATTCTGAATGAACTAGAAAGATGGTTGACTAATCTTGTTGAATAAACTAAAATTGAGGAGTAATTTAAACACACAAATGGCACAAAAGTTTTTCTACATTGTTGATCACTATATTCCATTTCCATCTAGTGAATATGGTGGTCTATGGAATGTAATCGCAGAGAATGATAATGAGTGCTTTGATCTCATTACAGATGCAGATGAAGGAGATTTTAATCAAAAATTCTATGCACATCTTCGTGAAAATATTCTCAATTCACGTACATATGCACTTGCAGAAGATCTTGAGTCCAAAATTATTGAGGAGTTTACTACATAAAATTTACTAATATTATGTTAAAGACTAATTTAGAACTACCATCAAATTTTCCTCACAATCCACCTGAAGGATACACATATGAAGTTGAGCAATTCAAAAAAAATGTTGTTTCTATTTGGACTTGCAATCATTCTCAATTCTCTTACAACAGTGGCGCTGTGGCAAAGTGTATTTGGGGATTCTACAACACAAAAAAAGGGTGTTACTCAGCACCTATTAACCACACCAAGTGCGGAAAGGAGGTAGATATATCAAATACTAGTCCATATACGGCAATGCAACTTAATCTCAATCCTTTAATGTCTGCTTTCTCATGAAATACATTCCTCAAATTGATGATTATGTTAAGTGGAATTCCAAACACACTAATCTTGAGGGTTGGGTATATTTTTGTGATGAGCAATATATTACAATTGAGACTGGGGTAAAACCAAAACCCAATTGCGAATATACTACCGAAGAAAGACACAAATATATTCATACACTTGTATTATGTTTTCCTAATCAATGGAAAGATTTAAAATATGTTTATACAAGAAAAAACAAATATGGTAAAAATTTAGAAGATATGGACGTATTTGTTAGAGAAATTTAAATTTTTGATATATGAAAAAAACTGAAGCTTCTAAAGTGTCTTATTATTGTAGAGACACAAAACCGATGGATCATTATTCAGACATTGAAGAACTTGAAAACTTTGATCATGTTGAAACTGATTTTACTGAACTCTTTGAAGAAAGTAATAATTTCAATATGAACGAATACCTAAACTCCAACATTGACTACTGAAATGAATTTTCCTACAGAAACTGTAAACGTGCTGTCTCATCTTCAAGAATTGAAGCAAACTTGGCGTCGTCAAGATTTTCGTTTCACTAAAGACCAAAAAGAACAATATGATATGCTTCTTAAAGCAAGGCGCGAGCGAGTTTCTTGGTTTTATGAAACTGGGAGAGTTCAAGTTGGTCCTAAAGTAACTAAAGAAAAGGAAGTAGAGAAAGAAGAAATCTAATTTAATTTAAATCTCCTATTATTCTAAATAATAGGAGATTTTTTGCTTTCTAAAATGAAAACTTTTTCCCAATTTATGACAGAAGCATATGATTCTGACGTAATGTCACGCAGTCAAATTAAAAAAACTGGTGAAGGTGGAAGAGTTGGTGCTGATAGACGTAAAAGTGAACCCGAAAAACGTAGAATGAAATCTGCGGGTGGTGGTAAAATGGTTCCTGCAAAATCATATAAAGACAGAAAAGATATTGGTCAACAAAAACAAGCATCTACAAGAGTACAACAACCAGAAAAAGCAAGAGGTTCTGCCGAAGTTAAACAATCATATGCTGATAAAGTAAAAGCAGAACGTAAAAAAGCAGCACAAGCAAGAGCAGCAGCAAAGAAAACTGGATCATCTACACCTGAAAAGAAACCAACACCAACTGCATCACAACTTTTAACTAAAAAGAGTGAAAAGAAAGTGAGTCCTGATTATAAACCAAAAAAAGCAAGTGGTCTTAATAGAACTGAAAGGCAGAAACTACAAAGAACTGGGGATAGACTTATTAAAGATATTAGGCAGGGTAAGAACAAACCCGCAAGTGAGTACCAAAAGTAAACTGAAGCTTATAAAGTGTCTCAGTAGTGTCTGAGACCTCCTACAAGACTCCTAAAACAACCTTAAGTATATTTGTATCCTTAAGGTTGTTTTTTGTTGACAGGCGGTCTTCATTCTGTTAAACTACTATTTTAAGGAGATCACCGATGGGAGTTTCTAAACTTTCGGAAATCGTTGCTCTTGGTTTTGAAGAACTCATTACTGAAGGTGACACAAGAGAAATTGGTAAATTTCTTGCTTTTCCAACTGAGCGTATTATTGCACCACAATGGTTGCGTGAAGAATGTAAAATTGAAAATGATAAATCACCTGATGATAATGAGGGACAGCAAGAAAAGTATGATAGATTATCAGATAAAGGTTTAAGAATACAAGTAAAGTTTCGTGGTGGAAAAACTCTACACATGGAACAAACTAGAAGAACTACAGGTAAAAATGCAACTGCTGGGTCTAAAAATGGACAAGTTCGCTATGCAGTAGACTCTTTTGATGTTATACTGTTTATTGTCCCTAAAGGTCATGAAGATATTTCTGAGTGGGAGTATCTTGCTATTCCTAGTAGTGAATTAGAAGATACTAATATGCCTGGATATTGTGTAGGTTCTGTTCCTGCTTCTATTCGTAGAAAGTACACTGGTTGTGCTAAAGAAGTTCTGGTTTCTTTAAATAATGCTAAATGAATATACAATTGGTGATAGTAGAGAACTTCTAAAAGAAGTTGATGCAAACTCTGTGGATTTAATTTATATTGATCCACCATATTGTACTGGTAGAGACTTTTATCACTTTGATGATAGATTTAAATCTAGTGTAGATTATCGAGAGTTATTAATGCGTCCTCTTTTGCAGGAGTGCCATAGAGTTCTAACTGATTATGGTAATATTGTTGTTCATGTAGAACCCAAGATCTCTCACCATATTCGTATTGTCCTTGATGATGTATTTGGTGAAAATAAATTCAAGAATGAGATTGCATGGATTTCTGGTGGTAATCACAAATCTAAAAAGCAACTGCAACGCAATCATGATACGATTATTGTCTATCAAAAAGGTAAAGAATCAATTTATAATCCAGAGCACAAAGAATATGATAAAGATACAATAAACAAAGCAAAGATCTGTAAGTTTCGCAAAAAGAAATATAACACATCTGCACTTGTTAATCGTCAACCAAACGTTGTATCTCGTCCTAATTTAAGATATGAATGGAATGGTAATCATCTCCAATGGCATATATCAAAAGAAAGAATGCAGATGCTTCATGATGATAATAGACTAGAGTATTCTTCAAATACAGGTATTCCTAGAGTTAAAAAGTATCTGGATGAAATGGATGGAATCCCTGTTAAAGATGTATGGAATGACATTAAACAAATTCAAGGAAATGAAAAGTTAGATTATGCAACTCAAAAACCTATTGCATTATTAAATCGAATATTGCGTATGTTCAGTAATAAAAATTCAATCGTTCTAGATCCATGTGCTGGATCAGGTACTGTGGGTAGGAGTGCTATTCATACAAATAGAAATTACATTTTATTTGATCTTAATCGTGATGGAGAGAAAATATTCAAAAAAACAATTAAAAACCCATTATTAGATGCAATGGTCAGTTAAATTAACTGAAGCTTCTAAACTGTCCCAATATTACTGATACTCCTTTGATGACTCTGACCCTTCGTCCACATCAGGAACGCATCATTGATCGTCTGCAAAACTACAACAAAGGTCAGGTGATCGTTCCCACTGGTGGTGGTAAAACATTGACGATGATAATGGATGCAAAATCTTCTATGGATCGTTGCAATAGTGGTGTGACAACTGTTGTTGTTTCTCCGCGTATTTTGCTGGCAGAGCAACTGTGTTCTGAATTTATGGAGGTCATTGATCCTAACAATAGTGACCCATATTTGCATGTGATGCACGTTCACAGTGGTGAAACACATCACGTCAGCACTACTAAAGCAGAAAAGATTGCCGTGTATGCAAATTGTGCTCGCACTATGGGTGAGAATTGTATCATCTTCACCACATACAATTCTTTGCATCGTGTCATGGAGGCAGATATTGAGGTTGACAACATCTATTTTGATGAAGCACACAATAGTGTAAAGAAGAACTTCTTTCCTGCGACTGAGTTCTTTGCTAATGAAGCAAATCGTTGCTATTTCTTTACTGCAACACCTAAACATTCTCTTGCTGCCACTAAACCAGGCATGAATTGGTCTGTTTATGGTCAGGTTCTGTGTAATGTTCCTGCTCCTGAGTTAGTTGAACAGGGTTACATTCTCCCTCCTAAAGTTGTAGTCAAACAATTGCCTATGGTTAAAGGTCGCAAGGTGATGTTTGCTGATGATTGTGACAACTTGATTGAGACTATCGATGACAACGACATCGACAAGACTTTGATTTGTGCTCGCACAACAAAGCAAATCATCAATCTTCTCACTCATTCAGATTTCTGCCTACAACTTGCTGAACGTGGTTACTCTTGGATGACGATTACATCGAAGACAGGTGCAATCATTGATGGTAAGAAAGTCAATCGCGACGTATTCTTTGACACACTGAATACTTGGGGCAAGGACAAGACCAAGAAATTTGTTGTTCTTCACCACTCTATTCTGTCTGAGGGTATTAACGTGAGTGGTCTTGAAGCTGTTATTTTCATGCGGAACATGGACTACATTGGCATCAGTCAGTCTATTGGTCGTGTGATTAGATTGGGTGACAAGTCTAAGACCTTTGGTTTAGTTTGCATCCCAACTTATGACAGAGTTGGCATCAGCACTGCCAAGAAAGTTCAGGCAGTTGTTGATGTTGTGTTTAATCAAGGTCAACCCGCTATCAGTGAAATTCGTCGTTAATTATGAATCCCAACGTTTACATTCGCATCTATCAACCCCCAGAAGATTGTGAATTTACACATCATGATCTTTTCAAAACCGGAAAACTTTCAAGTATGCTTGGATATGGTACTAATAACTACACACTTAAACCTGGAGATATATCTCTTATTGTATCTAAGTCATCTAACACCAATGATTGCGACTCTATAAATTTAGCCCTTGTTAAGATTCGGGGGTTGTCTCAATATAATCCATGGAAGTCTTATGGGGAATTTCAATGTTTTGATGTAGATTTTATACACTCAAAAAATATAGATTATTCGAGTGATGATAAAGGATCTTTAGGTCGTGTTTTTGATACTGCTAGATCTATTGGATCAGGACATCAAAATAGTGCGAAAACTAGAGATTTGGCACTCTATTTGTTTATGAGTGAAGAGTGTGCCAGTTGATTGAAGTGTCCATCATTTCCCCACAGGGAATGGTTTCCGTCAAGGAATGCCAGCAATCAGTGAAATTAGAAAGTGAGATTCGTAAATGAAATTAACACAATCCAAGAGAGACATTCTTAATCCCAAACCTGTAGAGCAAGGGTTTATTGTTGGAAAATATGATGATCCATTGATGTATGCTGCTGTGCCTATTGCGGGAAGTGATACTAAACTAGCAGTGGTACATCAGACAAAGGTTCTTAAAGTCTGTCGCAATCGTCAGTCTGCAATAAACTTTATAGACAAGCATAGTAAGGGTAAATCTGTAGCAAAACTTCCAATTTAATTAAACTGAAGCTTCTAAAGTGTCCCTATAGTATGAAGAACACTCATCTCCAACATCCTGAAGATTCTATTCTGACGGGTGATCTTTCTGTCCTTGATTGGTTCCTTTCTGATGGTGAAATCTCTGCGAAGATCGATGGCGCTCCTGCGATTGTATGGGGTACGAATCCGCAGACGGGTCGATTCTTTGTTGGTACAAAATCGGTCTTTAATAAGAAACTTATCAAGATTAATGAAACACATTCTGACATTGATGTTAATCATGTTGGCAATGTTGCTGATATATTACACCATTGCCTTGATTGTCTTCCTAGTTTCGACGGGATTGTTCAAGGTGATTTTATTGGGTTTGGTGGTGATGATACTTTTTGCCCCAATACGATTACTTATATTTTTGATGAAGTAATTCATCAAAACATTGTCATCGCACCTCACACATTGTATGCAACTGATGGTGACATGAAAGATGCCTATGTCATCAATGACATGGTAGATATTGAAATCTTCAATGATACTGAGTCTTGTAAGTTTGTTCAACCTAAGTGTTGGCAAGTCTATGAAGATTTTGATGAGATTGTTGGTTTTGCACGACAGATGGCACAGTTGGTGACATTTGCCGACAAGAAAGAAGCAGCAGAGCTTCAAGTATCACTGAACAAATGTATTCGTGAAGGTCGTGAAGTTGTGCCAGAAACATTCAACAACTCTCGTTTGATTAGTTACTGGTTCTTGATCAAGTCTATCAAAGATGACATGTTATTCTTGATGCGTAATAATGGACCTAGTGCATACATTGGAGATCGTCAATGTGGTGGCGAAGGTTATGTCAAGATCAACAATTATGGCATGTTCAAACTCGTCAACCGTGAACAATTCTCACATGCAAACTTCAACAACGGGAGATTCGCTAATGTTTGATAAAAAATACACTAAACAACAATTAATCGATGCACTGGTTCATGAATATGATTATCTAATTCATGATGACTTTGACCCCGAAGTAGATGATACAGTAGAACAATATCAACTGAATTTAGAATGTTATTCAATAGAAGAATTAATAGAAGAAACATCAACTGGAGAATATTATACTCTTGATGAGTTTATGGAAAATCATGGGTGACTTTCAATAACTGAAGCTTCTAAACTGTCTCAATAGTGTAAGGACAACTCAACCATCATGCGAACCATCACCAAAGCACAAGCACTTGATCAATTCCGTTACAATTGGATGGTAAGTGGATCAACAGATAAGGTCGCAAAACGTGAGGCATGGGGCATCTTCACTGATGAATTGTGCCGTGAGGGTTACATCACCATGAAGAAGTATGAGTCATGGTCTAACCCTTTTTGATTCAAACTCCACAAATTTTTTTATTACAATGATCAAAAAAGGCAGCAATCATTCACCAGTTCAGGTCAATCTGGGCAAGTATGATTACAATGTATGGGTGTATTCATCCAGCAAAATGGGAGATGATGGAGTGATTCGTCATCATTATAAAACATTCCGTCAAAGGTATGTTCGTTACATAGATGCCGAAGATGCTGGATGGGATTACATTAACTCCCGTAAAACTATGCAAGCATGGAGAGGATCAATCCGTTCATTCGATGAGGCAATGTCATTATGAAATGGCAAGTTAAATTGTATAGTTCTGGCAAAGTCTTTAATGAAGAAGTTCATGCCTCAAATTCTAGCGATGCTATTCAAACAGCAAAATCACGTAATCCTAATGCAAAAGTTATGGGAGTGAATGCTGCGTTACAATAACTGAAGCTTCTAAACTGTCTCAATAGTGTAAGGACAACCAACTAACAAAACATGCAACTCACAGCAAACGGCGCTCACATGGTAGTTGACTTCTACCCCGTTAAGTATTCTGACGGAACTATCAGCGAACGCCTGATGTATAAAACGGTTACATTCTGCGGAAAAACGCAATCTAAGTCCTACATTAACACAGAATCGTTCAAAAAAGAGGTTGAGAATCGTATTGAGGGTTATAAGTATGAGGTGACTGATATGCACCTAGAACCACAACTTTTCAACTCTGCACTGATTCAAACTCGTTGGTGATTATGTCACTAATCAAATCCTATCTTCACGAACAAATGAAAACTTTCACTCCTAATCCTCATCTTGAAATGTTGATGCAACGAGAACAACTAATGGAGGACATTGAGAACATTGTTGATGATATGTGTGGTAAAGGTAGTGAAGAACTTGTAGCATTGTTATGTGATGCAGTCTGTACCAACTTCCCCACTAACTAACACTCATTCACTCTAATCATGAACTACACTCT
>Ga0181379_1000194_pt1 | contig 30660 bp, 27 predicted proteins | sample 2SPOviralmetaG_FD_130115 | JGI IMG/M metagenome (GOLD analysis project Ga0181379, IMG submission 130115) | Marine viral communities from the oligotrophic San Pedro Time Series (SPOT) site, San Pedro Channel, CA, USA - 2 SPOT_SRF_2009-07-10 | ecosystem: Environmental > Aquatic > Marine > Strait... | reverse complement strand
TGGCAGACGATCTTCTTCGTGAAGCCATTGAAGAAAACCCCTTCGTTCGGCAATGACTGACTCTATTTCTTCCGGTTCTGTGGCGGAAAACGTTCCGTTGTCGAGGGACACCCCCAATTGCTTCAACAATCCTACGCCAGGACCTGCCTCACTCCGTTCAAAGGCATCCTGGAGCCCTTTCATGGTGGGCGTATCTTGAGCAGACATCCACGACCACAAACGATGCTCGAGAAGTCCGTTTTCAACAGCATTTACCCCTTCGACATCCAATTCATATCCAACTTCGATTGTCTCGTCAACGTGCAACAACCCTTGCTTCTCTAGACCATGGTAGGCAGAGACAACAATGGCTTGGTCATCCGAAACATCCGATTCGTGATCTTCAACAGCATGGGGGCCGACGGTCCCCTCGGAGAGTATCGAACGCAGCAAAAGCAGCTCTGGATTTGTCAAATCTGGAGCGCCCATGGCCTTTGCAAACGCACACTTGCTTTGAAATCACCGTTCAGCAGGTGGCTGACGGGGGAAGTTCATTCCTCTTCCCATAGTTGGCGTTCGCATTTTGGACAGATGTAGGATGAGGGCTTTGGCCCGTTCTCGAGGTGAACGTGGCCGCAGGGCCCGCAGAGGATGGACGAGCGGACAGGTTCGTCAAGCGTCACGTCCACCCGGTACATGAACCGTCCAGCATCTGGAAGCATTTCCCCGTCCGGAGTCCATTGAGCGACGGCCTCAGGGGAGAGCCCAGTTTGGCGACCTAGAGTCATGCCTATCAAAAAGAAAACAATACCAAACAAACCCACAGTGACCGCCATTGGACCCAAATTGGCAACGCTCATGCTGGCCCCAAAGAGAATACAGACAAACCCAGTGATCAAGAAATTCTCACGACTGAGACGCGTCATGCAGTCTCCTCCACTGCTTCGCATAGGGCTTGAGCCACACGCTCAACTTGATGAGAAGGAATCGCGCACAGGCCGATACGAACCCCACCCGTAAGCGGCACGAGGTACACGTGGCGGTTTGCACATGCATCTGCAATTTGGGCTGGGTTCGAACATTCATACCATGCAAAGAATCCGTCATCGCTAGGATTCACCGCCACATTACGTTCCTTACAGGCCTGCAAGAAGGTCGAGCGGCGGACGGTGAGAAGGTCGGCGAGGCGGTTGCGCTCCTCGCTCCACGCCGCTCCGCCTTTTTCGGTCCCGTGCAGTTCGCTCAGAACATGTTGAGCGATACGAGGCGCTGCTGACCATGTTTGACGGCCTGTTACTCCCATCACATCGTTCAAGCGGCTCATGCTTGCACCTTCGGGATGCAAGTAAACGAGTGCACCCGTCCTCAAACCGTAGATGGTGTGCGATTTGGAAAGTGAAAGGGCAAAACATACCAGGAGATTCTCCGGCCACGGGAAGCCCGCCTCAACCGCTTCAATCAGGGTTTCAGCCCATCCATGGGGTTCATCGGCATACAGGTGGTATGCAGCGTCGATGAGCAACGTGTGACCTACATCTGAATGGCGTGCTGCGCTTTCCATGAAGCTGTTGAGAAGGGCAAATCGGCTCTCCGGAGGGAGGGAAAGGCCCGTGGGATTGTGAGCGGGATCGTTGAGCCAGGTCATGACTGAGCGCTGCGTCGTCGCAAGGGCTTCCAATGCGCTTGAGAACCCTTCTAAATCCAGATGGGGATGGTTTGCGTCTTCGACCTCAGGCAAGAGAGGATAGGTGGCTGCTTTCAGGCCAGAGCCACTCAGAAATCCTCCGTAGGGACCCCAATGCCGATCCCTAAGCAGGACAGCATCGCCTCGTTCTGTGAAATTTGAGGCTGCGAGGAACAGTGCACCAGAACCTCCTGGCGTGGCGGTGGCACCAACACTGAACCCCATGGATTCAAGGGGAGTTCGGTGCTCTCCAAGCGCTAAAGTTGTGGCTAAATCAAGGAATTGAGGCAAGCCCTTGAGAGGAGCATAGGCCGCAAATTCCTCTGCTGGCGCAACACGCAGGGCGGCGTCGACCACCTTGTTGATAGCGAGTGAGCCATCATCTTCAAGCAACGCCCCGATGGTCCCGTTCACCGCATCGGCTCCGGCAGCAGCGGCTTGTTGATACCTCGCTAACCAACTAAAAATCACATCATTTCCGGATTTTTCATGGCCGTGGCTGGCGAGGTATTGCATCTCTCCTTCCACGTCCATGGCCGATGCAATCACTCAATGTTCTTGGATTTGACCGTTGTTCAACAAGAGGCCTGTTCTTCCGTTTCCTTCATCAAGGGGTGCGTCAACGGACATCCAGCGCCAACGTAGCACAGTCTGGTAGTGCGTCTGATTTGTAATCAGACGGTCGGGGGTTCGAGTCCCTCCGTTGGCTCCATGTTTCCTCTGTTGAAACAGCCGTTGAAATACTCAACAGCCATGGTAATGGCATGCTCGAGTGCAATTTAGATGCCAAGGGAAAAGCAGCCCGGTTGATGGGAGGCTTTGCCTCGGTGGCTTTCGGGTTGCTCCTCGCCACCCTCATCGCAACCGATACCGTCGTTTTCGGCCTAGGATGGTACGCCGTTGCCGGAGCCCTCTTTGGTGGAGCGTTTGCAATCTTCGAAGCCCGTGCCGGCTGGTGCATCGTCCGTGCGATTGGTATCAAAACTCCCTTGTGAGAAAAAAGGCCAACGCTCAATAGCCAAGGCCCTGTGGGCCGTTTATGGTCGCTCAGCGTCTTGACGGTAAGGCCTGCGCAAGTCAGGTCGAAGCGAACTTGGCCAGTCGCATCTCGAAACTCAAAGCCGATGGGATTGAGCCACACCTTGCCGTCATCATCGTAGGCGATGACCCAGCGTCCCACGTTTATGTTGGCTCAAAGGTGAAAACATGCGAACGCTTGGGAATTCGGTCCACACATATCGAAATGCCTGCATCGACCACAGAGGCTGTGCTGATCGAGACGATACAATCCATGAACGATCAAGACGACCTTCATGGCATTTTGATCCAGTCGCCGTTGCCATCCCACATGGACGAAGAAGCACTGACGGACCTTATTCATCCGGACAAGGATGTTGATGGATTCCATCCACAAAATCTTGGCCGCCTCGTCCAAGGACGGGTGGACGGTTTGCTCCCGTGCACGCCCAATGGCGTCATGCGGATGTTGGAATGGGCTGGAATCGAGTTGAAGGGGAAGAACGCTGTTGTCTTAGGTCGCTCCCGGATTGTAGGCATGCCTGCTGCTCTTTTGCTCGCTGCCCGCGGAGCGGACGCCACCGTCACTGTGGCTCATTCGAAAACATCGGACATTGAATCCGTCTGTGCTCAGGCTGACGTGATTGTGGCAGCGGTAGGCCGCCCAGAGATGGTCAAGCCCTCTTGGGTCAAACCTGGCGCAGTGGTTGTCGACGTAGGCATCAATCGAGTTGAGGACACAACACGCGAGCGTGGATGGCGCCTTGCGGGAGATGTCGACCCTGGTGTGGCGGAACATGCTTCCTGGCTTTCCCCTGTACCGGGTGGCGTCGGACCCATGACCATCGCTATGCTCATGGAAAATACAGTCCGTGCTGCAGAAACCAGTCGTTGAATGTGAACCCAACGAATAAATCATGGGGCATGGAGAAGGTTTCGTGGCCCAAGACCCCCGCGCACCCCGGACAGCAGCAGCTTCCACCCTGCTGGCGGGAGTTTTGCTCGTCCTAGGCGCAGTGAACATGGCCACCGACTTGATCGGAACATCAGGCCCATCAACTGAAGAATTTGCAGCCTTTGGTGCAGCGATGTTCTTCCTGGTCGTCTCTCGAGTAGCATCGTCCGAACGGGAGATTCCTGAACTCACCACTCCTCAGTTAAATCAAGGCGGAGCAGAATATTTGGAAACCCAAACATCGGTAAGTCAGCATCGTGACCAAGATGTCAACCCGACAACGGCTTCAATTTTGTCGAGCATCCTCGGTTCTGCACCATCCGTGCACGTCAGCGAGGTCGATGAGGCGATTTCCTCCCTGATGCCAAGCGATGCTTCAGAGCCGATGGACCTTCATGTCGCAGCCGCAGAAGCAGAACCTGCGGTGCTTTTGGATGACAGTACGAACCATCCAACCCAACTTCCAGACCTTCTCCCCACAACGGGAGCCACAGAACCTGCAGCCCTTTTGGATTACAATCCAAACCAAGCATCTCAGCGTGAAGCCCTCCCTGCCAACGATCAAACAGGAGAAACATTGCAAAGGGTGGTTGTTCAACCCGTCCCGCTACCCGGGAGAGAGAACGAAGCAATGGTTGACCCGACCACCATCCCCGGGCTCGAACCCAACCGTACATTTGTGCGGGAGGGTGTAGCCCACGTCCCGCTTCCACAACTCGCGAACAAAGAACCCGCTCATGAAACGACTCCAAAACCTGCTCCTGCTTCAACACCCGAATTGCCTGAACTTGGGGATTTGTTCGAAGAAGCACCATCTGTCGCTGAACCCGCTGCCACGCCCCCTCCTGCGCCCTCCGTCAACCAACCGTCGATTGAAGTTCCAGCCCTTCCGGATTTGGATGATCTCTTTGCAACCATTCCAACCCCCGAGAAGCCTGTCAAACAGATTGATCTTCCTGTCCTTCCAGATCTTGACGATTTGTTTTGATGGACAAGGTTTGATATTGATTCGGAGGTGAATGGGACTTATGTGGACAGAACACCTCGACCTTCACTCCCACTCGACGCACAGCGATGGAGAACATGCTGTCGAAACAGTAGCCGCATTCATGGCCGCCGAAGGTGTGCGGACGTGGTCCCTTACCGACCACGATACAACGAGTGGGTGGAAAGAAGGGGCCGTGGCTGCCCTCAAACACGGAATGCGATTCGTCCCCGGTGTTGAAATCACCTGCGAACCGGCTCTCTCTCCGAATGGAGACCACCTCCAAGAATTGAATCGAGATCGTGCATCTTCCTCCTGGCATCTTTTGGCCTACTTCCCACATCACGAGCCTGGGACATCGAACGAAGGCATCACTGGGTTCCATTCATGGCTTGCTCCACGTCAAGATGGCCGCGGTCCACGAATGCAAGCGATGTGCCATCGGTTGACTGAACTCGGGATGCCCGTGAACTACCAAAATGTAGAGCGTCGAGCCGGAGGCTCGGTTGGTCGACCTCATCTAGCAGAGGAAATGATTGACCTCGGTTATGTTTCCTCAAAACAAGAGGCGTTCGAAAAGTGGATTGGCGACGGTTTACCGGGGTTCGTGCCTCATCAAAAACCAAGCATTGCAGAGGCAGTGCAAGCGGTCAAAGCAGCAGGAGGAATCACTTCACTTGCACACCCGCTCTATTACGGAGTCCCACCGACAACACTTTGCAAAACTCTTGCCGACTTGGGCGTCAACGCCGTTGAAACTGTCCACCGCAGCCATTCCGACGCTTACCGATTTTCTCTTCAACAAGCCGCTGAAGCGAATGGCCTTTCCACCACCGTTGGCTCAGACTTTCATGGACTCAAAAGCCAAACGCGTCCCGGTCACATGCCTGTTCCGGTCGGAATGCTTCCCAAATCCCTCATGGACGTGTGAGGCGGTCCAACAGCACCGCTGCTTCAAACAACACGATCACCGGCACAGCCACTAAAAACAAAGAGAGTGGGTCAGGCGGCGAGATAAACGCACCAAGAACAAATGCCCCAAACCAAATACCACGGCGGGACGTTGAAAGTTGTTCCCGAGTCACTGCACCCGAACGCAGAATAAGCGTTGTGAGAAGAGGGGCTTGGAATCCGATGGCTGATGCTGCGAGGAGATTCACGACAAAACCAGCATAGTTCGAGAGCCGCCATTCGGTGGACAGTCCAACTTGCTGAGCGTCAGTGGTCAGGTATTCGAGCAACAAAGGAATAAGCCCGTACCAAGCATAAGCAAGGCCGAGAATCATCAGCATGATACCCGTTGCCAAAGCGCCGACGAGAGCAGTCCCCGGCCGAGGGAGTTGAATTTGAAGTTCACGAAGGCGGGCTTGGACTTCTTGATGGCGCACACCGTAATACCCCACCTGAGCCACAAGAGCTCCGGTCACCAAGATGAGCCCAGCGTACCCGGCAACACGCAACTGCAGGAAAATGAACTCCACTGGAGAAATGACAATGATATCAACACCGTCAGGCAAACGCTGGTCGTCGATGAGCCATTCAACCATAGCACTGGTGAACGGAAACGCCACCATGAACCCCAACACAAAGAGGAAGAGGTACATCTTGAACGAACGTTGGAGACCGTCACGGGCTGCAGCAATGATCTGTCCACCCGTCGAATCGGCCAACCGAGCCACGGTGGCCTCAAGGGATTGGTCTGCCATGGAATTACGCCTCTTCGTCCATTGTACGGGAGGAGGCCCACACATAAGACGGTGTGGAATCAATCCAACTTCGGCCTTCTTTCTTCAATCTGTACAACCTGTAGACCACAAAGCCAGTCATCCACAGCGAAGGCAGGCTAAGGAACATGGCTTGGCCCATCTTGTCATCTCCGTAATCATTGATGATTCGAACTTCCATCACCGGTTCAGCAGTTTCGCTCTTCTCATAATGCATGACGATGAAATGGTAGATCTTCGGTGATGTAATGTTAAGGCTCAGCGTCGTTTCAGGAGCGACGTTGTGATGCTGTCCAAGTGTCTTCATCACCTCCCAGTCAATGTAACCCTCTTCCATTGCTGGCACGCTTGTTTCAACCATCACCACCACAATTTCGAGGTTCCCTCTTTCGTTGAGGTTGGTGATGTTGGAGATGACGTTCATTCCCGGGTCAAATTTCTGTATGATCTCAAAAGTGCTATCCTCTTGACCCAACCGGAAAGAGACCCGCTCGTCGATGGTTTCCTCCTGGTAGTTGACCGCCATCATCATGGCCGTTAACAACAAGAGCATGACCACACCTTCAACCAAAATGTGCCGACGGACTTTCTCTCGGGAAATACCCTCAAACACATGCCCGTAATCGTTTCGCATTCGAGGTTGCAAATGGTGGATGAACAGTGCTCCAATGCTTCCGATCAGGATGCCAAGGGGAATGTCGATGAACCAGTGGATGCCGAGATAAAGAATCGTGAAGATGAACAGCAAGGTGTTGATGAGAACAAAGCGATGGTAGCGCCAGTGCCTCCATTCTCTCATCGTCCCTCCCTGCTCCCTCACATGGAGATAATTGAGCATAAGAATGCCGAATGGTATGGCGACATGCAGGCTTGGAACAGCGTTGTCAAGAGGGTCATGGAGGGCATAAAACACGGTGTACCATCCATCATGATACAGAAGAGCATCCATTCCAGGAATCCATGAAGACGTCACCTCCACATTGAAAAACAGGTAATACGGTACAGCGAGGGCGTAGATCAGCAGGTAATTCAGGGTCACTTTGTCGGTCATGTCGCGGTCGCCGGAATACGCAAAATACACCGTTGTGACGTAAATCAGGAAGAGGTAGACGAAGAGGTAGTGAAAGTTGAGAAATTCGGTGAGGAGATCATTGGCAAAAGCATCTTGAACCCATTTCGTGAACTCGCCCTCCACGCCATAGACCCATTCAGTCCAATGTCCGGTGCGGCCTTTCATCGGCTCGTTGAGTTTGTCCGTGATTGATTTCCAACGAATGATCACCACATAGCCCATAGCGTGAAGGTAGTATCTTTTTTCGTGAAATTCCTTAGCCCATTCCCGCCAATGCAGGCGATGTCCTTTTTGATGGAGCGTGAAATACCAACAAATAATTGGCGTGAGGACCAAAATCATACTCATCATGATTTCATAGGGGTCCATGTCTTTGGGGCTGGAAACCCAGTTTTATGCCTTCGGCACAGAACGTCTGTCCAGAACGGCATTCAATGAGGGCCTGACGAGTGGGAACCTTTGTGGTCGTCGGGCTCCTCAGCAAATCATGGGGGATCGGACAGGTTGGGCACAACCGCCAGAAAACACCCTAGAGAGCCTCCGACATGCAGTCGCTCATTTTGACGGCATTGAGTTTGATATTCGCATTACAGCAGATAGGGAATTGATCATCCACCACGATAGGGATGTTTCCGTTCCTAAGCCATTGTTGGATGGGAAACCGCTCTATGTTGAGGAATGGAATCTTGACGATCTGGTGGACCTTGGATTCCTTAGTTTCCAAACCTTGCTCGATGACACGGTGGTTCGCCAAGAATGGGTGGAAAACGGAAAGATGGGGTGCATCGAAATCAAGCGCCCTCATCCCAAGGCAGCCACTGGCGGTGGTTTCCTCGGCCGTCAACAGCACAACCAGCACATTGCTGACGCCATCAAGATGGCGGAAGATTGTCTCGATGAAGCCGGAGTGCCAAGGGCCAACTCTGTTTTTTATGCGTTCCACAAAGGCATGCCGGCCTCTGCCAAATTAGCGGAAACATCTCGCCAGTGGGCTGCCTTGATTCCATACATTCCTCCCTACGGGACTCGCAACATGCAGCGACTGCAAGCCCTTCCACAATACATCACGATGCCTTTTCGTCGACTGGTGAAACGTCACCAGCAGCAAGGGAGTTCGATGCTGCCATGTGCATCTGAATATTTCGAAAGCAAGACTCGCCGCCTCCCACTTGGAAGGCATGTTGGGCTTGAGGGGCGGGCTTATCAGCGCCTCAACAACAGCCGAAACGGGATGGCGACGTATGTTTGGCCAACACGGCCAATGATTGAACATCGGCTGCTGCGGGCTGGACTGACAGGACTCACCGACAAAGCCGACCCTGAGTTGACCTGGCTTCCATCAGGTCACGCACGTTGGAAGCAACCGGGCACTCGCCCTCTTGATGAGGAGCAATGGAAGACACTGGAAAAGGCCGACGAAGAATCCCACCGTTCCGTCTTAAAATCCCTGACATCAGAAGTTCCTACATGGAAAGAATGCGACCGACAACGACGTCTAGAACTCGTTTCTGGATGGCGCAGGCGGTGGCAGTGGCCATCAACAGTTGACGATATTTTGACCCAGTCCGAAGGGGCCACGCCTCCGTGGGCTGCTCCACGTATCATCGGTCATCGAGGCTCTGGAAAAACATCGAGGCCAGTCTTGCACCCTCATTCGAGATGACGCAATTCTTGTGCTTCTGCAATGTATTTTGGGCGATAAATAGGCGTGCCTTTTCCACCACGAAGGACCGTCCGCTCGTCGATGATTTGGGCACCGATTCCTGCTACACGAGCCCAACCAAAGAACGTGGTGTAGTAGGTAGGGTCCTTGAAGCCAACATGATGCAAAAGGGCGCCGCTGGCGATGTCAACGTTGGCGTTGGGATTGGAGATTTTCTTGTTTTCGGAGAGCACCCGAGGAGCCACTTCACGAAGTGTACGGATGATCTTGAAGTTCTCGTCATCGGGACAAAGTTCCTCTCCAAGTGCGAATTGAACGGTGGCCCGTGGGTCTTCGGCACGAAGGACAGCGTGGCCAAATCCGAAGACTGGGCGTTTGGCTGAAAGTTCTCCACGAACGAAGGCTTCCACTTCATCGGGATCGCTGGTACCGATGCGGAGAACGAATTCAAGACACGATTGATTTGCACGTCCATGAAGCGGCCCTGAGAGAGCGTTCATGGCTCCGGCAATGGAGGCATAGACGGTTGCATGGCCTGATGCGATGGCCTTCCCGGTAAATGTGGACAAGTTTCCACCGCCATGGTCCATGTGGAGCACAAGGTACGTCGAGAGGATTTTTGTCATGAGGTCTTGGTCCACACCTTCAACATCAATGGTGCGGACAAAGCGCTCCACCATGGTCAACGAAAGGTCGTCAGCGGGAATGTTGTCGACTTGACCCTCGCGTATGCGGAACATCAAACCCATCAGACGGGGCATGCGTGCAATAAGATTCAGAGCGTCTTCTTTCCAATCCCCTGTGGTGTCCATCATGCCCAACGTGTGGATGCCTACGCTCAACCAGTCCATGGGGTGACCGTCCTTGGGAAGGGTGTGAAGGACGGCTGCAAGACTTTCAGGAACGGCTCCACGTCCTCCGAGGTCAGCTCGGAATGCCGTGGATTGTTCAGGCGTGGGCAGTGCCTTGGGGAGGAGGAGGTAAGCGGCGTGCGGAGGGGGATACTGAGCCAATTCAGCGATGGGGTAGCCGCAATAGTGGACTCCTTCATTTGGGGTGACAAATGAAGTGCGGCAGGTGCCTACGGGAACGCCCCGAAGGCCGGTGTTGAGGTGGGATGTGTGAACGGTGAACAATGGCTCATCTTCCGTCATGGTTCGTCCCTCATAGGCTCCGACATCCATGTTTCGTATAAAGTCGGCTCCTCTTGGGGTTTTGAAAAAATATAGGTGTTGGAAAACACACCGCCGCAGCCTATCGGTTCCAACGTTGTTTCTTCACTGGCCATTCACGGAACCCTTTGGTGGAAGTTCGGTCGGCAAAGATGTGAAGGCGAATGGTTTGTCCATCGATGAGAAGAGCATCGTCAGCATCAATTCCAGGGCATGCTGCCTTTGTCTTTTCCCATGCAGACGTCGTGGCTAGATTTTCTGCCCACCATGGAAAGGCTCGACATTGTTGAGGACGTACCTCGTAAACGTTGCATTGTTGGTGCTCGTTGAGGTGAATGCAGATGCCATCTTCCTCTCGACTTTTGAGAACGTGCCTGCCATCATGTGTTTTTCTCGTGTCCCGCTCCAACCAATCTTCCACCGGCAATGAAGCGTGATCCGCCAGACGTTGAGCATCATCGGGAGAGAGGTAAACGATGCCCCCCGGTTCATCACAGCATCGACCGCACTGGGCCTGGCATGAGAAGCGAACACCTTGCATCCACCAGGGGGCTCTCACTCCTCCTCACCTGCCAACACATGACGCTTGTGGAGGCGAGCGAGATGAACGACATGAGGCGTCGGAGTTGACTCATCTTCGAGAAGGTCGCTCGCTTCTATGCCCGTTCCATCGATGTTCCATTCCCCCTCCGGTTCGTATTCGTCAAAGGATTCTTGAGGCGGAGAAGCGGTTTTTGAGCGACGACGCCCAACTCGACGACGTTGCGATGGGGCATCGTCCACGAACGGGGGCAAAGGTTCTCGCTCAGGATCGATCGCAACCAAGCGTTCCTCGAGTTCACGCAAATCATCGGCGATGGTGATCAGTTCATTGATGTCGGCATCGACAGCACGCTGCGCGAGCACAACCATCTGCTCTTCGAGACGGTTAAGTTCAGTCGTCTCCTGAAGCGAGGTCGCATCGGACCGGCCCATTCGACGGTCGATGGATTCGTCAAGATCCACGAGGACATCGACTGCACGCTCCACATCTTTGCCCTCAAGTCGGTGGTGAGCATTCAGAAGATGACGTTCTCGTTCGTGGACTTCCAACACCGAAGGATGTGAGGGTGAAACGGATTCAATGGTCGCCTTGAGCCGCTCCTCAAAGCCATCCGGACGGTTGGCAGCAAAGGTTGCTGAATCCCATTCCGGTGGTTCATAATCGTCTTCAGAAAGCGGCGAAAGCGGAGCGTGAAGATCCACACCGCCGGCATCAACAGAGGAGTAAACGCTGTCGAGGACCTCGCCAACGAGTTGTGTTGCAAGGTCTTCAACAGGGAGTTGTTGCTCCATTGGCGGCTGAGAGCGCGAGGAGGAAGAAAGCAGGTCAGCGACATCATCATGATCCAGCAGCACGGATCCCCGCTCCATGGCCAAAGCGACTTCTGTCAGGCGGTTTTCGAAGGGGCGCCAACCTGTGGGTCGCATTCGGGCGAGCTGTGCCAAATGGCCATCGCTCACCAGCAGGTTCTTTTGACCACAACGCCAACGGCCGTAGGCCAACAATGTGGAGGCACTTGGGGGCCTCAAGCGCACTGAAGGCGATGTTGACAAGACCTCTCTGAGCCGAGACGGAGCGTAGTCAGCGAGAGGACCTCGCCCTCCGGCCACCACTTGAAGGCCCAAGTTCAGCGCCTGGTCGAGCAAGACTCCTAATTGATGGTTCCAATCGGGATCTGCTGCGAATTCTTGAATGTCGTCCACAATGAGGGCAACGGCCCCCGTCATCGCATGGCGCCACATGTGATCGGTGATGTCTACGGTGAGCGCGTCGGACGCCGTGATCATGAGCACATGACCTTCGCCGCGACGCAACAAGGCTTGCCCGGTTGCATGAAGCAGATGTGAGCAGCCCGATTGGGGATGGGATTCAATGAACAAGGGGTTGATGAGGCGTCCTGGTGCATCCACTGTGGCCTCACACAACTGTGTCGACTCAAGATTTTCCTCGGCCACAAACCACTGCTTGAAAGTGGTCTGAGTGGACCACCCCAGCCTTGATGGCCAAGCAGATGAGAGGTCAAGGACTTCTGTATGATGGTGTGCTTCACCAAGTGCTGGAGGTGCGAGTACATCGTCGAGTTGATGGGATACGCGACCTCGGTGTTCATCCAAGACCTGGCTCCAAACCGGTCGACCGTCTGGTTCAACACCAACATAGGAGTGGTCTGTTTCAGAAGAAAGCGTTGGATGAGGATTGATGTTCAACTGTTCGTTCAGATGCCGAAGACGTTGCGCCACATGGTCCGCGTAGGACGAAGTCGTGTCGAGGAACGAGCGCGGCTCACCAACGTCTTTTCCCAACACACGGTCTGCAATCAAGTCGTATGTAGGTCGTTGAACAACACCCACAGGTTGGAACACAGAGGAGGGTTTCACAGGAATTGACGTTCGACCAAGCATGGTGTTCAGTTTGGATTTCGCAGGAACACCTTTCCCTTCCGGAGCCGGAGCAGGTGTTCCCTCTTGGAGCTCAACCCGTTCGGAGAGATGGCGTTTCGCCTCCTCAAGAACCGAGCGAAGTTTCGTTGGCACCATCAGGAATCACCTGCATACCTGTCCAGAGGTTCACCCTTTTCGTTGTAAAGGGCGGTGGAGTCCATGCCGTTTTGTTCTTCAAACGTGGACCATCGTTCGTAAGCATCGTCAATGTCCACCCGTTGCTGGGGGGTGGCCGCATATTCTCGGGAAGCGACGTCGCGCCCGTCCTCGATTTCTCGGATGCTGTTCGAGAGAGGTGGCGTCTTGGCGCTGTGAGCAGGCAACTCAACGGTCGAAGGGGGAGTCATATCTGGCAATGATGCCTCCGACAAATCAGGAGAAGAGCGCACGTTGTCTTTGAGCGTCTTTGTTGGAAGGGGGGTCACCATCGTGGATTGGCGGCGAAGTGCCTCTGTTTGCCGTTGGTCAAGACGGTCAATGTTTTTCATGCTGAAACCGACCTTTTGCCTCCGTCGAGTAGGCCATTCTGGGAGTTCACGTGTGGAGTTGGCCAGCGCATGGCTCCTCTTGTTTGAAAGCCCGCCCCCAATGTTGGGAAGGCGTGGCGATGGTTTACGCTTCGTGATTCGTTGAGGTGATCGCAACCTAGGAGGAGTTGAAGGTCGAGCCACTGGGCGTTTTGGTTCAAACCGTTGAACGGGTTCATGTTCAACCTCGCTCGCCTCAACATAACGGGGAGAGTCAATGACATACCGCCCTTCATGCACACGCTCATTGATTGGAGTCCAAGCCGTAGAACCTATTTGCGTAGCCTCAAGTGCCGGGGCTTCAGCAAGCGTTGATGATTCAGTCGGCCATGATTCCACCACCTCTGTGAGCGCCGAGGTTGCCTCAGCCCGAGTTTCATCGTCCACTTCAACGCTCCCGCCTTCGAAAACACCTTGGCCGCCGACTTGCGTGCCTTGATGCCTGATTTGTGCCTCGAGCCACTGTTCTTCCTCCTCATCAGGAGCCAGCAACACTGGATGGTCCCACAAACAGTCAGGATCATCAGTCCAATGTTCAATGGTCGATTGCCTGAGAAGAGTGGATTCCGAAGAGAGTGCATGACGGCTGCGGGTGTCGAACATTTCCAAATCGGTGGTGCAAAGAACGATGTGATCGTTGAACCGGACACCATCGCAAACCGAGCGGTACAGATCAAGCATGGCCCCGTCGCCGAATGCATTCCCCAATCGGTCCAAACCGTCCATGAGCAAAACACTGCGCTCGTGCCCCCATTGAAATCCATCAATGGCTGCTCGAATGGCATCTCTGTCATCCAACACAGCGTATTCTCCATGTGGGGAAAGAAGCGCAAAGCATTGGGGGCTTGGGAGCCGTTTGGTGATCTCGGTTTCGGCGTGGGGCAGGCCAAACAACCCCAAAAGAGGCATCCCTCGTTCAGCAAGTTCCACGGCCAGGTGAATCATGTGGTGAGGATCTGGAGAATCAAACAGGTAAATGCCTCCCGGTTGAAGGAGGAAGGGACCTTCATCCATGGCCAGAGCTCCTCGGCGCCGGTATTCAGAATCCATGGCCAAGTGTTCAATGTCCTCGAGACGCTCAGCACGTCGCCATGAACTGGATGGAAGGCGAACGCTGGACCACCAAGACCCGCTTTCAACTTGTTCACTTTGACGCTCAAGGTGGAGGACGCTGTTTGGACGTTCTGCCATCACTGTTCGCAAAGGATGCATTCCAAATTCGAACAATTCAACTTGGTTGTTCACATCCAGAGCATCTTCTTCAATCGAGAGAAGGGCTTCGAGTCCTTCCTGCATCTCGAGTCCCAGATGGAACGCCATGACAGGTTGACCAAGCCTAAACAACAACCAACCGAGGTGCGCCGATCCATCGTCTCGCTTTCCTTGAATACGAATGGCGCCGGACTGTTCGTGAACGGCAAGATTTCGCACCATAACCCGTAGAACATCGACGCCACCTCGTCGTTGTTCAAGCAAGTGTCCGTGCTCAATCTCAATCATGCGTCCGCACCCTACATCACTCGTTCAACAAACCCCCTCTTGAAGAGTGCGGCGTTTCGGGACATGGAGTGATGGATTTTGAGCAAGACCGCCATAAGCCGTAGATGCACGTCAACCGGTCATTTGTCCAAGCATCAAGGATTTGAAGGAAGGCCCCCTCGTACATCTATGGAGCCAAATGCGGGCCCGCTTTCCACCGAAGAATCGGCCCTACTGGCCGAAGGTTTGGGACTCTTTGACGACGGTCAATTTTGGCACGCACATGAATCATGGGAAACGATGTGGAACCTCCTCAAACGGCGGCAAGCACCTCAAGAAGAAATCCTTCTGATTCAGGGGCTAATACAAACGGCGGCTCTTCTCCTTCACCATGAACGAAAAAATCACGTTGGTGTCCGAAAACAATGGGAAAAATTGCTTCCAAAACTCGACGGTTGGAACATTGCTTGGGGCCTCAACATCGGGAACCATCTGAGCACGATTGAACGCTATGCTGCTGACCGAGAGGTTTGGGCGTTGACCGCAAGCGACCATCAAATCCCCAAAGCGTGAGGTTGAAGTGAATGGCGCCCATGGTCATCCATGGGTGATGAAGCCTCCACTTTGCCTGCTGAGATGCGTCTGTTCATCCAAACACCGGTCGCTCAACCCTTCGTGAAAGGGCGCAACATTGGCTTGGCAGGAGCCGCCATCGCCGCCACGCTCGCGTTGGGTGGACTCCAATGGATTGGGCTCTCAGGGATGCTGAGCCTTGCGATCGCCCTTTTCGTCGGCGGAGTGAATGCGGCCGTGGTCTTGCTTCGTTTCAACGGCCATGCATCCACGCCGTTGGCTGTGAACATCAATCACCCATTCATGGACGACGAACCGATGGGAGATGCAGCGCTTTTGATTCGGCTCTCAGACGGGTCATGGCGCGACCCTGGCGAACATCGTGTTCGCATCATTCCCGATGAACTGCTCGGAGGCTTTTCACTGGCGAAGGACACAGCAGATTTTCCTGTTCTCGGCCATTTCCACCAAGGGAAAGAACGGACTCCGACGCTCAAACGCCACCTAGCACTCATCAACCAAGCGATTGCTTTGAGGGATGCGGTGAATGAGGTCCCCGACCCAATCGAGGGAGCAAGAGAACGGGAATCTCATGACACTGGCCTCTTGGAACGATCTTGGCTCGAAGACGAAAAGGAACTTGAGGTCGAAAGCCCGTTGGTTTCCTTTTTCACGAATAAAGAATGAGGTTTTTGGTGAAAAAATACCCTCTATGTTCAAAACCCAATCATGCAACCCGCAATTTGTGCCAACCAATGAAACTTGGACCTCCAAGGTTGAAAAATTGGCCTCAGAAGAGCAAGAGACGCTCCTTGGGACGTCGTTGTCTCGACGGTTTTCTCGCCTGCCATTGTGGTTGAGCCACCCCGCCAACATCGGAGCGTTCTACGGCCTTCTCGTATCCCTCGCCTTGCTGCTCCCGTACGCTTTCGGCCAGGAAAACAACGAAGTTTGGGGCGTCCAATGGCTCTACCACGCCTCGCTTTTGCTCGCAGCCTGTGCCTTTTTGGGATTCATCTCACTGGTCCTCATCAGTTTTTCCAAACGCCATCCAGTCACGCCACCACGAAACGTACTCTATCCGATGCCATTCCTCGGACTTGCGCTGCTCACCATCGACCGAACCGGTATGCTCGATATGCCTTCACTCTTGGTGTGGATGCTTCTTCTGTTGCCCGGACCCGTTTACGTGCACCTTTCTTGGGCACCGCGCTGGCGGCTTCTCTGCATGATTGAGGACGGAAACGATCCGTTTGTCGACATGGAGCCAAAGCCCGAAGCAGCCACAGAAGCCGAGGAGATGGTCGGAGACGATACCGAAATGCTCGAAGTCGTTGACGCCTTCGAATCGGAATGAAGTCAGATCACACCAACACGTGGCCCGACGCGCTCAAACACAGCAAGCACATCATCGAGGTCCTGACGAGAGAGACCTGCCGACATCTGTGTTCGGATTCGAGCCTTGTCTTGAGCGACCATAGGAAACACAATCGCACCTGCCATCACACCTTCTTCACCAAGGGCATGAGTCATGGCTTTAGCCGTGCTTGATTCACCGCACATGACGGGAATGATTGGGGTGACTGAATCGCCAGTATCAAAGCCCATCGATTGCAGTTCTTTGCGGAAATAGTTCGTATTCTCCCATAGTTTTGCATGATGTTCTGGTTCCTCCATCAGCACTTCGATGGCCGCCTTTTGAGCTGCTGCAACACCGGGAGGTTGAGAACCTGAAAGGAGCCAAGAACGGGAGTGGTTCAAAGCGTGAGTCCGAGTCATGTCAGTTCCTGCAAGAATTCCGCCCTGAACACCCAGTGCTTTGGAGAACGAACCGGTTTCAAAATCCACTTTGCCTTGGAGTTTGAAATGGTCCACAATTCCTGCCCCTCCATCGCCAAGCACGCCTTCACCGTGGCAATCATCCACATAGACCATGGCGTTGTGTTCCTCAGCGAGTGCTGTGACTTCGTCCAATGGAGCAATGTCACCATCCATGGAAAACACCCCATCGGTGATGATGAGTTTTCGCTTGGCATGTTCGTTGGCTTTCAGCACAGCTTCTAGTTCCCCCATATCGTTGTGGGCATAGACCGCTCGCGAGGCTTTCGTGAGGCGAACGCCATCGATGATTGAACCATGGTTCAATTCGTCTGAGATGATCACGTCTTGTGGACCCGATACCAAGGTGGGAATCAGACCAACGTTAACCGTGTAGCCTGCCGAATAAATCAGTGAGGCTTCGACCCCTTTGAATTCAGCCACCTTCTTTTCGGCCTCAAGATGGATGTCCATGGTGCCGGCGATGGCACGGACAGATCCACTTCCTGCACCGTACTTCATGGTGGCTTCTTGCATGGCGGCGACGACCTTGGGATGGGTGGTCAAGTTGAGGTAATTGTTTGCGGAGAGCATGATGGTTGGTTTCCCATCCATTTGACAACGGGGTTGATTGGGCCCCTCAAGCGTTGGAGGCTCCCAAAGAAGCGACTTCTCGTGGAGTTCATCGTATCTGGCCTTCATCCACGACATATCACCGGGCATACAGCATCCTCATGCCACCCTAAAGTGCGGTCCTTGAAGGTCTTTTGTCTGCTCACGCCTCAAAGACAAGTTGGCGAAGGAAAGCAGGTTCAATCTCAACTGCTTCGCCCTCTGCCACGTCCAGCGTCTCGAGATGAAGTCCGCCAACCGAAATACGGTGTAGGGTCTCGACCGTGTACCCAAGCGATGCGAACATACGGCGAACCTGCCTCTTTTTGCCTTCTGAAATCGTCAACAAGACCGTCGACTCTCCGTCAATTTCCAGAGTTGCCGGCATCGTGGTGTACTCCGAACGTGTACCATTTTCCTCGAGTTCGATGACAACTCCTTGGCGCAGATGAAGTTCGTCCTCTTGACGCAAAGGCTGGTCCAATCCAACGAGGTACGTTTTCTTGACCTTCGCGTCTGGGGAAGCGATCTCGTGAACAAGATGCCCGTCAGTGGTCAACAACAACAGGCCTGTGGTCGCCTCATCGAGACGGCCTACGGTGAGGAGCCGGTCGTACACTGAATCCTCCACAAGATCTCGAACGGCTGTGAAGACAGAGTGCTTTCCGAACGCTCGTTCTTGTTTGTTCAAACGAGAACAAATCAGCCCAGCCGGTTTGTTGAGCACGTAGGTCTTGTGCAATCCGGGCAAGTGCAATTGTGTATCGTTCCAGTGGACGGGTTTCGTGTTGGCGTTGAACTGGAACGAGATGTCCTTAACCACCGACCCTGCCACTCGGATTTCACCGGCCCAGATGGCCTCCTTGACGTCCCTCTTTGAAGCAAAGATGCCAGTGCGTGAAAGGAATTGATGGAGTCGAACTTTCACGGGCCTCGTTTCCTTCCGCCTGCTCATGACACTTATCGTTTCTTGAGCGGGAGACCCAAGCGAGCCTGTTCACCTCAATCATCCCGAGCAGCGAGGGTTGCTTCTTGAGCGATTTGCAAACGGGCCCGTTTGTTGGCTTGAACCTGTTCGTACATGGCCATAACAGGCCGCAATCGTTGTTCTTGGACTTCTGCCCTGGCCGTCGCCAACATGGACGTTGTTTCAGCATGCTTGAGAGCAATCTCTTGCTCTGCTTCGGCCTGAGCGAGGGCAAATTCCCGTGCTTCCTGAAGTGCTTTTAATCGCCGGTCATGTTCACTGTCGGATTCTTCTTCTGATTTGCGCCACCAACCCCAAACGGCTCGAATTCCTTGAATGGCGCTGATGTATCCTGATGTCGTCATTTGCATGCAAAACCCTGTTGGTGACTGAGTCCGGGAACTATTTGTTGCTATTGCCCAGCAGACCATCAGCGTTATAATGGCGGGGCGGGACAAAATCAACATGGCTACCCCTCGCCGTGCTTTGGTTTTGACCGCGTTTGTCCTTCAACTCTTGATGGTTGGAGCGACAGCATCTCCGCTTGCCGATACGCTCAACCCCATGGGCGATGAGCGAAAGATGAACACAGACTTGGTTGAGCGGCTCGCTGACGAAAACCTAGAGGGCGATCTCCCTGTCATCTTCCAACTGGTCACCCCTCTGACCGATACCGACAAATCACACCTCGCCAACCTCGGCCTCGCCCTCTTGGGTGAAGCACCGCTGGTCGACGGAGGGTTGGTTGAAGGCTCGCCCGAGGAAATTCGACACCTTTCGAATTGGCATCGCGTTGAATATTTGGAATTGGATAAGCCTCTGGACTTTTTCTACCTCCCCTCCGAATGGGGCGGCGACCCGACCGAACCAGGCATCATGATGCATGAAACCACCCACGTCGTAGGAGCCACAAATGCTTGGAGCCGAGCCATCATCACCCCATCTGGCGAAGTCCTGCGAGACGTTGATCTGTCGTTCACCGAGTGGGACGGCGACGGAACAGCGATTGTGGATCTGGACACAGGGGTTGACGCCGGCCACCCAGATTACGATTACCTTGAACCATGGACTGGAGAGAAAACACTCTACTCTGCAAAATACAGCCCAACCGGATGGGTGGAAACCAAGAATTCGGACACATCCTCCGGACACGGTACGCACGTTGGCGGAACGATCGCTGGAAACGGCGATGCCTCGAGTGGTCGTCGAGCAGGTGTCGCCAAAGGCGGCCAGTTGGTCGCTTTGGGCACTGGAGACGGCGCCTCAATTTTTGCAGCCGAACAGGGCCTTGAGTGGACCTACGCACACTCCATCCCGGGTCAAAACCCCTATCACATTCGAGTCGTTTCGAACTCTTGGGGTACAGATGGAGACTACGACCCAAACGGCGTGATTGCCCAACTAACGGACCTTCTCACGTACGACAACGACGTGGCCGTCATCTTTGCAGCCTCCAACTCAGGTGGTTCTGGCAGTGAATGTTCGGGCGACCTTCGAACCAACGTCTACGCCAACACTCCATCCGCAATCTCAGTGGCTGCCCTCACCCATGACGGAACGGCCGTGACCTCGTTCTCGTCCCGCGGATGCATGAACCAACAACACACCTGGCCCGATGTAGGTGCACCTGGAAGAGACATCTGGGCTACTGCGCCTCGAGGAACGGCCATTGATGCTTCAACTCGAACCCAAGGGGACTTGTATTACATGTCGATTTCAGGAACATCCATGGCCACGCCCCACGTCGGAGGCATGGCGGGTTTGATTCTCGACGTCGCCCCGTCATTGGGTGCAGCAGACTACCACCGTGATGACCACGATTTCGGTTCAAGCATTGTCGGCGGAGACGGAAGCGCTGCCTACGGACAATTTGAGGATTGGGACAGTGCAAACTTCAGTCGTGTGCACGAAGTTGAACTCATCCTTGAATTGACGGCCAAATACACCGGCATGGCCAATTCTTGTGAAGACGGAAATGATGAAGATTCCTGCAATGATGTTCCGGAAACATGCTACAAAAGCGCCACTGGCAGGTGCCATGACTGGCGAGTTGGACACGGACTTACAGACACCGATGCCGCCATGGCCTTGGCCCGAACGCTTCAGTTGATGCGGGACCAGGACAACGATGGCATCGTGGACCATCCGGAATACACCGTTTGGGACGCTTACGACCTTTACGAGAACATGATGACCACGACCACGATTCCAGCCAACACCGACCGTGTCCGACACGCCTGGAAAGGCGACTGGAACCACTTCAACAACGGGCAAACGGGAGCCGTGTATTACACAGAGGATTCCCATTATGTTTGGATCCCGAACGGAACCACACGCCTCGAAGCCACCTTCACTGCGGCAGAATATGAATTGGAAACACTCCAAGCAGGAGCGCTCCAGCTCTCCATCGACCTCGGAGAGGACGACACCAACGATGCCCAGGGCCAAGGCACCCGCCAGGCCGATTCGTGGTACTATGACATTGGAGTGGACGACTCGGCATGGGGCAAGTGGGCCCACTTTGACATCACTGGACAAGCAGTAACGTTGTTTGGATTCTTTGAAGATCCAGAATTCTTTGAATCTCGCGTGCCTTACACCGTGGACGTGATGTTGACCCTTGACTTGTCTCAACCCGTTGATATTTCGTTTGAGCAACGCCCGGACTTCTACTCGGATTTGGACCCAACCTCACCATCACCCGAATACGACAGCTCCATGGATGGAATGCTCACCTTCACCAGACTGGCCTACGACCAACAAACCGTCGTGTCCATGATTGAACCGAAGGGCAGCGGCGATTCAAGCGACGGAGAAGGGTTCTTTTCCTCTCTCGGCGATTTGCTTGGCGATCATCCAATTGCGGTGTTGATTCTGCTCCTTGTGCTTCTCGGTGCTGCTGGTGCAGGTGGATACGCTATTCGAACAAAGTCCTCTGAAGAAGAAATCTTTGAAGCCATCCCCGTGGATGTTTTGGAGAACGAAACGAAGGAATGATCACGGCACCCAATCGGTTTGGGTGAGGTGGGGCTTTCTTTCTTCATCTTTGTCGTAGGCCTCAAGACGGTCGAGCAACCAAAACACCCAGTGAAACGTGCCCATACCGTCCTCCGAAGTGACGCTGCTTTGCTCGTGCATGGCATAGCCCGCCTCCGTCAGCGTCATCATGCGCCTCATGCTTGGGCCGATAAGCGAGAGATAGCCCTTGTAGAAGGAATAAACGATGTCGAAAGAGAGATTGCGGTGGAACGTCATGACAGCGTGATTGGCCATGAGCACAATCACGGCATTCGTGGAGTCTTTTTGCTCACGACTCAGGCCCATCAAATCTTCAAGCGAGGACTCCTTGTTGATGGCCAAACCAAAGGTAGCGAAGCCGCGTTGAACCAACGGATTTTCCAACGACTTGGCGATGGTTTGCGATATCTCATAGCGTCTGTTTCGGTTCACCTCCATCATCTGACGCAGACCGAACAAAAGCGTGAACATAATGGCGAGACCGCTCAGAGCCTCGCCGAGGTTTGCAGCTGTTTCAAGTTTCAAAAGGACCAACCACCCACAACAAGATCATTCAGACTCAATCGCACTGCTTGACGACGACAAAGAAGCAACTGGTTCGAGGCTGTCAGCCATTTTCAGAAGGACCAAGAAAACAAGGGCTTGGAATGCAGCTCCAACGATGAATAAATTTGCATAGTTCCCGTTGAGCATTTCGAGGAATCTCGGCGAAACCATCGTTCCAGTGATCGCTCCGATGTTGATGGCCGTCATGTACAGCGAGAATTGCGTGCCTCCAAGTTCCTTTGTCGTCAAACTCATCAAGAGGGCAATGAGGTTTGCACCGACAATCCCCCAAACAAAGGTCCAACCCATCCAAGCGAATTGCATGAACGAATCATCACTCCAATTTCCACGCAATGAGGACCAAATTAGAGTCGAGACGGTCCCCACACCAACCGCGTACATCATGACCTTGTGCGAACCGAATTTCTTTCCAAGCAATCCACCCACCAAAAATCCGAACATCGTCATCAAGAAAATTGTCGCTCCTTTGAGAGCGAGGTACTCCTTTTCAGTCCACCCTAGGTCCTCGACAAAAACAAACGGGAATTGCATGTCAATGATGCCCATGCCACCGCCCATGCCACCGCCAATCCAAACGATACCCGATAACAGGAGGGCCCAACGTGTCGAAGATTCTTTCAAGACATCTGATAGCGCATCCTTTATTTCACCAAAGGTCATTGAATCATTTGCATGTTCACGGTTTGAGGAATCTCCCCCGGGAAGACGCGAGTCGCCTTCTCGTTCCAGGATAGTGAATGGCACGAACATGAGGGCCATCAAAAGAGGGATTTGAATTGTTAGTGCCGCTTGGAACCCAGAGTCGACCAAGACGTTTCCGAGAACCAAGGCCGCAAACATAAATCCGAACCCTTTGGAAACAAACATGAAACCGTTTGCCAGAGCGATTTCGTCTTCCTTCAGGACATCAACCGCCAAAGCATCTGAACTCACATCTTGAAGCGCAGCGAAAATATTGTGGATAAGGAAAAACATCCCGATGGAAGCGAGGTTTGTTTCAGGGCTGTCGATCAGCAAGAACGAGGCCATCGTCAGAATCATTCCAAATTGAGACAACAAAATCCAAGGTCGCCGTTGACCCATAGAAGAGGACTGATAGCGATCGATCATCGGACCTAGGAGCAGTTTTCCAAACATCCAAGGCAACGTCCCCATCAACGTCAATGATGCCACTTCTTCATCGCTGATGTTGTATGTGTCATGGCCAACCAAATAAGCCACAAAGGCGACGGCGATGAACGCCCATGGCACCCCTTGGGAAAAATAGAGGGTGCAAAGAGTGCCAAAACGTGCCGCTTTGCTGTCTTGCATATTCACGGTCATGTTGTTGAATCCTAAGACTGCCAACTAATACTTATCCCCTCAAATTGACGAATTACTGAGTTTTACCACTGAAGGTTGGAATCCGGCTGTCCTCTCGCGAAGGGAACGATTTTGGAACGCGGGCGTCAAAGCACCTTTGATGGACGGGCTGGAATCCCTAAAGGCATGGTATTCCAACAACCCCGTTGACTTGGACTGGCTGGACAAACCATCGAGGCATCAGGTTCGTTGGCGTTTGCTCAACAATCGGTGGGTGACTGCTTCGCGTCAGTTTCGTTCGGCAGAGTCATTGCAGAAGGAACTCGCACGACACGGACCAAGGGACGTCTACATCGGGACCTCCGCTTGGTTGACACCACTCAACCTCCCCAAACGGAGTGATGAAGATTCTGCGCCCCCTGTTTTGCTCGACCACCTCGTGGTGTTTGACATTGATTTCAGACCGTTCTGTTATCGAAGGTTGGAAAAAGCACGCCAGGCAACCTCAGAACTTTTGGTTTGGCTTGAAGCCAATGAACCGTTGGAGTTGGTATCAATCAGCTACAGCGGAGGCAAAGGGTTCCACCTCATATTGCAAGACACCGATCGTGCACTGTATGCCATCCCCGGCCCACGAGAGCGAGAAGATGCCGTCCGCGCATCTCGCGAAGCCCTCCTCGACCGGGTTGTTGAGCAGGGGTTTCCCGTTGATCGGACCGTTACCGCAGACACTCGGCGCGTCATTCGACTCCCAGGAAGCCTGCATGGCACCACGAGATGGGCATGCTCACGCATCACGCCGGCCCAACTCCATCAACCTCTCAAAGGATGGGTGGATATGCTTGTTCGAGATCAAGCATCACACTCCCTGCCGTACTGGCCTTATGGAATTCGTGATGTCATCCAGTGGCCCAAAAAGCGCTTGAATGCTCGAAGGAATTCCAAGAACAAGAAATCGACACCTGCTCGGCTTGGAAATAACGCCACAACTCATCCTTTGATGATGACCTTCCAAGCAAGCACGCAGGTGGTCGGGACAAAGGAGCGAAGCGCCTTCATGGCATGGATCCCTGAACGATGGACGGCTGCCCACATGAAGGCCGTAGCAGAACGTATTCAAGAGTTGGGTTGGGGGCCCGTTCACCGCTTCAATTCACTGGAAAGAACATTGCTTGTAGCACCGAGAGCAATACCGATTCAGCAACTTCGGAAGGTGCTCCCATCGATGGGTTTGCAAGCATTTGCCACACAACTCGGTCAACTGGGCCATGCGTGGGTTGATGCCTCTCCAGTGAAAACCGCCGAAAATGAACTTGAAGGCGAACTCAACTATGCTGGCCCGTGGGAGGAAGCAGGAGTTGGACGAGGCACTGTTCCATGGTCGGCCACGCATCTTGAGCTCATCCGACGGTTTGGAGTTGAGGTTGACACTGGAGCCGATGAAGTAGCAGGACGTCCTGAACCAGCCTTGAGGATGGTTGTCAAAGAGTGAATGTTTAATTACTGACTCAGCAGATTCCTGTTTGCCCAAGCGAGCCGAAAGGCGATGACCTTACCTTCACTTGAAGGGGACTCCAACCGACTGCGGGGCACGGGCAGCCCCGCAGTCATTGAGATGAGAACATGTCAGCAGGATGGAGACTACTCGGAAAGTTGCTCGGTCGATTGTTCGAATCCAGCGGCTCTGAGCGACCACATACTCGCTCCGCAACACACAGCGAACACCCATGTCAAAATGGGTGCGGACGCATGACTTGGACGGGCCACACCCTGTGCAAAACCTGCTACAAGCAAGTCAACTTCAACAACACACCACCCTCTCGATCTCAAATGGATTCCTACAACAAAGTCATCGCCACCGCAGGCGCATCGGGAATGAGCGAAGGAGATTTCCGAGCATCCCTGATCAACAACGCTTCCTTCGCTCAAGACGACGTCAATGCGCTTTGCGCCTCACCAACCGTACGTCAAATGATGGGTTGGGCATGATTCTGAAGGATCTTGACTCTGGCCATGTCCCGTCCATGTGGACCATCAACCAACAAGGGCTCCCAGGCACTGGAGAAATAGACCCCGAGGCCATGGTTGATTTGCTTCACATTGCACAATTGGCCATAGGTTGTTTTGAGGATGAGACCTTGCTAGGATTTGTCCTGTGCCTTCAACCGGGAACTCGCTATGGCAGCCTCAACTATGCATGGTTCAACCAACATTACGAATCCTTCCTTTACGTCGATAGGATTGCGGTCCACGAAAACCATCGGAACCAAGCAGTGGGGTCTTTGCTGTACCAGAAGGTCATTGAGGAAGCGGAAGCCCACCACGTCCCTGTTGCAGCCGAGGTCAGCGCCAACCCACCGAACCCAGGTTCAATGCGGTTTCACCATCGATTTTCATTTGAACAAGTCGGAGAACTCGACCACGGAGAGAAGTCAGTGGTGATGCTCATGCGAGATTCAAACCTCACCGTTGGATGAAACCATCTTCACGGGTTGCTTGGCCTGTCTTCTGCAATTGGTCCGAACGTATCAAGCAACCAAAACAAACCAGCCCACACAGCGTCCATGTTTTCATTGCTCTGACTCATGCTGACCTTGGTGAAGATTTCAACAGCCCTTCGCCAACGAACTGCGAAAACGCGGACATAGACTCCACAGAAATCTTCAACTAAATCCAAGGACAAGTGTCCGTTTTTAGCCAAGACTCCGATGTTGTTCATGCCGATCATCATGGCGTTCATGGCATCTTTTTCCTCACGACTGAGATCCGCCAATTCTTGAGGAGTCAATTCATCATGCAATTTTGTTGTGCTGACAGCGAACCCTCTATGGACAAGGGGGTTGTTCATGTGGGCGGCGAGATCCCGACCGATTTCATACCGACGGTTCTCGTTCCAGTGCTTCATTTGGCGAAGGCTAAACAGCAACGTGAACAGGATAGCGACACCGCTAACGGCCTCACCGATGTTGGCTGCTGTTTCAATGTCCATGATGGCCTTGAAGTGTGAGTTCTTCTTGTAGATTATGCCTCAACTCCATTGCTGCATCTGACCAATATTCACGGTTTCTGATTGGCTCCTGCGAAGTTCAACTGTGTGAGATGTTCTAAATTCGAACCATGTCTTGTCCACGATCAGGTCATGCACCATCTATGGAAAAAGAGAATTAGTAAGGGGCAGCGTTGTCGCAGAGCGCATGGAGAATGAGGAAATACGAAGAGACGAACAACCATCATCTCTCCCGCAAGATGAAGCGAATGTCTCGATCCCACTCGCATTCCACCATCCGAGCGGCCGGTACCGAAAAGTGGCTGTTGTGGCAGCGGTCGTTGTGGCATTCGGTTCCTTTTTCCTTAGCATGAGGGGGGAAGGAGAACCGGATTACGAACTCATGGGGTGGGGTTCGGCAGGGTGTTGTTCACTCCTGAACCTTGCCATTATTATGGAAGCAGTGTACAACTACAAATGGCTACAGTACAATGAACTTCACGGCCTGGAAGAAAAAAACCTCAAATCGAATTTTATGGCTGCAGTCCTTCTTGCCATCTTTGGTTTGACCATCCTTTTTGGAAATCTTTTGTCTGAATACTGACAAAACGTTCCGATGAAATAAGGGTTCAACCGCAGAGAGATGAGGATGGCCTTGACGTTTTTTCAACAGGAATGATCTGGTGGTGTCCAGAGTCGCAGAGAACCCCTCAAATGAGCCATTCAATCTGCCAATATCCGAAGAGTTCATGTCCCACACCAGCCACCTCGTGCCATGAATCCCAAGGCAGGTAAAGCATGGCTGCTGGTGTTGTTGTTCGTTGCATCAACCACGATGATAGCCGGTTCCACCCAAACCAACAAGGGTGAAAAGTGGATGGTTTTCCAAGAGAACAGCATCGCCAATGCACTTCCAAGCAATGCCTCCAACAACGAAGGCTACATAGAATACATGGTCATTGGATACTCGGTTTGCCAAACCGAGGTCTACGGAATCGACGATGTGACATTCATGAGCTTGCTCCAATGCCCAGGCTACACGCTTCTTCGGTCCCTCGCTTCAGAAACTGGTTTTTACAACGATGAGGGAGGCGATGTTGACCTCCTCAACATCAGCGGCTGGAACGTCAACGATGCTGTGTATTTAGGAAATGGCGAACACCTCATTTCACTCAGCAAGACCCCGTTCGCCACGACATCCCGAAGCGTTTTCAACGAAACGACATACGATGGCTACAGCCATCTGATTGGAAAAATGGACAGCACAGGCGAACTGAGTGTGGTTGGCGGCGGCCTGACGTTCTCCCACGACCAATTCAGCACGGCCTTTGACGTCAATGGAAACCTGTTTCTTCAAGGCGTCGCGAATACCAAGAGCGAATCGCCCTTCATTGCAGTTGATGGTTCAATGATTACATTGGACTGGACCACGATTGAGGATGGTCCTGCCTGTAAGACGGAGATTGATTTTGCTCCTTCCTTCCTCACATACTTCAATCGTTCAACAAACCGTTTTACCTGGCTGTTCCAAAGTCCATTCCTACAACCTCAGCCTCACGCAACCAGCGAAGCCATCGAAGGAACCTTCCTTTACTCAACGATCGGAACGCCCGCTCAGACGTATGATTGCGGCACTGTACCGGGCACACACGCCTTTGGCCAACACACCGCAGCCGCAGGAGAGATCCTCACCAGCGTCTCGAGCACAGGAGAATTTCACTACGCCCATAACACGGAAGGCACCAACATCATTGCAAGCAGCGAGGTACAGGTCGGCGTAGGTCAGCATGGCTATGTGTATCAAAGTGGAATTTCCAACGCCCAACATCTCGTGAGCAGCGATGGCATCAAAACACTTCCTTCCAATCATCCGTTCGTCTGTGAGCGGCAAAATGAAACGGCCTACATGTACCACGGTTCACCGTGGGTCGTCGATTCATTCATCTGGAATCAAAACCGCCCGTATCATCATGTTGACATGTCAGAAATGCCCGATTACATCGACCCTCAATCAGGCGATTGCGTCGCAAATCACGATTCCTTGATTTACCGCTCCTCGTGGATACCATCGTGGAGCACCCAAGAAATGTCGTACTGGTCTGCCTTTTCACAGAACTCTGACGATGACTGGCTTGCAGACATTGAGGATGCGTTCCCGTTCGAATCCACACAATGGCGAGATACGGACAACGACGGCCGAGGCGATAACTGGGGGGACCCATTGTGGAACAACACCATGGAAGGAAACAATCCGAACGGCCGGTGGGTTGAGAACGCTGTCAATGCCGATGCGTGCCCCACCGTCCCTGGCACGTCCATATTTGACCGGATTGGGTGCCCTGATAATGACGGAGACATGTGGTCGGATGAAGGTGATGCATTCGATTACGACCATACACAATGGAACGACACTGACGGCGACGGATTCGGGGACAACCCGGCTGGAAATCGTCCTGACGGGTGCATCTACGATTACGGTACATCAAGTCGAGGAATATGGGGTTGCCAGGACAGTGACGGTGACGGATGGCCAGACCAATTGGATGTGTATCCCGGCGAAATTTCTCAGTGGAACGACACCGACGGAGATGGATACGGCGATTCCATCATCGGGTTGAACGGGGATGCTTGTCCGCAGGAAAATGGTACCAGTTCCAAAGACCGATGGGGGTGCCTTGATTCCGATGGCGACGGATGGTCTGACAAAGGCGACGCCTTCCCAAACGAACCGACTCAGTACAGTGACCAAGACAACGACGGTTATGGAGACAACCAATCCGCAGACGCGTTTGAAACCGATGCTTTTCCCTTCGATCCAACTCAGCAAATAGACACTGATGGAGATGGCTTTGGAGATAACCAACGTGGCAGCGGTGCTGACAAATTCCCGGAAGACCCGACCCAATGGTCAGACATCGACGGAGACGGATATGGCGATAATGCTGATGGAAACGCTCCTGATGCCTTCATCGCAGACCCAACACAATGGTCGGACGCAGATGGTGATGGCTACGGGGACAACCCAACGGGGCGACTGGCTGACGCCTTCAGTGACGAAGGCACACAGTGGGAAGATCAAGATGGCGATGGGCTTGGTGACAACCAAAGTGGTGTCAATCCTGACCCGTTCCTTTTCGATTTCGATAACGACGGCTACAACGATTCCATTGACCCGCTACCAAAGTTGGCAAGTCCTGGAGATGTTGATGCAGACGGCTATGCTGACAACATCGATTGGGCACCTTTTGATTACAGGGAATGGTTGGACTCGGATGGAGATGGCGAGGGCGACAATGCCGACCTTGACGATGACAACGACGGCTGGACGGACACCGATGAGGCACGACAAGGGACAGACCCTTTTTCGAGTGAAAGCCAGCCTGTGGAAGGGTTCGAAGTCATCATCCCCGGCACCCAAATCAGTCTAGGAGCATGGGATTTGATCGGCATGTTTGGTGGCATTCCATTGTTCATCTGGATTGCGTTTGGGTTCGTGACTCGAAACGGAAGAACGGCTCGGTTTGAAGACTTGCTCACCCGGGCGACGACCCGAGAAGAATTGGAGAAGATCGCGAATCAGTGGGAATACTCCTTGATGCTCCGACTCATTGGGCCGCATCAAGGGATTCGGCTCGAACGGATTCGAACGGAATTGGATGACCGACTTGAAGCTGAACTTTTCAATTCAGAACAGGACGCAGAGATGGATTCCGACCAGACCCATCTCGTTGAAAGAGAACTCAACGAGGAGATGGAAAAAACGGTCCCTGAATTGACCTCTGACGACGAAGATGAATGATTGTGGCACACACTGTGGCCATCGTCCCCAAACTATCTTATCCCACTCTTTGAGGAACAAAACACATGGACGCATCCCCGCCTCCCCCACTGGCGGAACCAACAAAACCGATGCGACGCCATGATGTAGACTGGCTGAGGGTCATCCTCTTTGCTTTGCTCATTTGGTTCCACTACGCCGTTTTTTCGCTGGATGCGCTCGAAGGGGGAGACAGCAACATGGAGTTGTTCAACCTCCCGTTGTTCTTCATCATCGCTGTGATGCATCAATGGCGGTT